>Ga0326727_10000657_pt1 | contig 139298 bp, 109 predicted proteins | sample MB2enrmetagenome_FD_207643 | JGI IMG/M metagenome (GOLD analysis project Ga0326727, IMG submission 207643) | Lab enriched peat soil microbial communities from McLean, Ithaca, NY, United States - MB29MY | ecosystem: Environmental > Terrestrial > Soil > Wetlands > Peat | place: USA: New York... | reverse complement strand
CTCCCGCTCGTCTCAGTTCTTTGCTGCTCATCGCTGTCCGCTCCAATCAGACCTCCTTCAGAGGTCTTCAGATTAGGGGACATTTCTAACGAGGGCAAAAGGGGACATTATCATAGTGGCGCGACAGCCTCGCCGAGGGCTTAGAATTTGAATATGTGGGCCATCGCGGCGGCGCTCTTCTTCTTTCAGGCCTCCGATTTCGGCTCGGCCGGGCTGAAGGCCCTCGAGGAAGGGAAGTACGAAGCCGCTGTTCAGGCTTTTACCAAAGCCATCCAAGCCGACGCTAAGGATTACTTCGCGCATTTCAACCTCGCTATGGCTTATGGCTTCCTGCACCAAGATGCCGAAGGCATCGCCGAATACCGCAAGACGCTCGAGCTCAAGCCCGGGCTGTACGAAGCCGAGCTGAACGCGGGGATCCTGCTGATGCGCCAGAAGAATCCCGCCGAGGCTTTGCCGCTGTTCCAGAGCGCGGCGGAGCAGAAGCCCCAGGAGTTCCGCCCCCGCTACTACCTGGCCGAAGCGCAGCTTCAGACCGGCGCGCCGGCCAAAGCCGAAGAGAATTTCCGTCTGGCTCTGGAGCTGGATCCGAAGTCGGCCGCAGCGCATCTCGGGATGGCCCACGCGCTGGCGCGGCAGGGAAAGCTGGCGGAGGCGGCGCCGCATTTCCGCCAGGCGGCCCAGATCGACCCCAACTACCGCGATGGGCTGCTCGAATTGGCCGATCTCTACGAGAAGGACAAGCAGCCGGCCGAAGCCATCGCTATTTACCGCGAGTTTCCCGAAAACGCCGCGGCCCAGGGCCGCATGGGCGAGCTGCTGCTCGAAACCAAGGAATACAGCGGCGCCATTCCCCATCTCGAAGAGGCTTACGCCAAGGAGCCCACCCAGGAAAACCGCGTGGCGCTGGCGATGGCCTATGTTTTTGACAAACAGCTCGACAAGGCGCTGCCGCTGCTCGACAAGGCGGTGGACGCGGAGCCTTCCAACTACGACGTGCGCATGATGTACGGCCGCGCCCTCCGCGACAAGAGGCAGTTCCCGCCGGCGGCCACCCAGTTCTACGAGGCTGCCAAGCTCAAGCCCGGCGAAGCCATGACCTGGAGCGAGCTGGGTGGCGTGCTTTACATGATGGAGGACTATCCGCAATCGCTCGCGGCCTTTGACAAAGCGCGGGCGCTGGGCGAAGACACTCCCGGAAACTGGTTCCTTCGTGCGATCATCTTAGACAAGCTTCATCAAGTGAAGCCCGCCCTGGAAGCCTACCGCCAGTTCCTCTCCATGAGCCAGGGGAAGAATCCGGACCAGGAGTTCCAGGCGCGGCAAAGGGCCAGGATCCTGCAGAGGGAGCTGGAGAAGCAATGATGCGGATGCGATGGCTGCCGGCGGTGCTGATGTTCTTTTGCGCGTGGGCGGGGTGCTTGCGGGCGGACTTGAAACCGGCCCTCGCGGAATCCAACCTGGGAAAACGATCCAAACTGGCGCTGGATAACGCCACCGTGGCCTTGAAGGCCGCGCGGGAAGCTTACAGGAGAGGCGATAACCAGGCGGTCGCCGCCGCTGTCGACGAAATCCAGCAGTCCGTGGACCTGGCCTACGATTCCCTCATGAAGACCGGTAAGAACCCGCGCAACAGTCCGCGGTGGTTCAAACCGGCTGAAATCGCCACGCGCGACCTGTCGAAGAGGCTCGAAAGTTTCCAGCGGGACATGGATTTCTCGGACCGGCCGCTGCTGGATAAAGTGAAGGCCCGGGTCCAGCAGGTGCACGAAGATCTGCTGCTGGGATTGATGGAGGGCAAACGAAAGTGAAAACCCTGCTGTGGTGTTTGTTGCTGGCGGCGCCGGGATACTCTCAAGGTCGCGCGCACCGCGATTTTCTCACCGCCGACGAGATTGACCAGATCAAGGACGCGCAAGAACCCAACCTGCGGCTCAAGCTCTACGCCGGTTTTGCCAGGCAGCGCGCCGAAATGGTCAAGAGCCTGCTCGCAAAGGAAAAAGCCGGCCGCTCGATCCTGATCCACGACGCGCTGGACGATTACTCCAAGATCATCGACGCCCTGGACGATGTGGCCGACGAGGCCCTCGGGCGCAGGCTGGACATCAAGCCCGGTCTGGCGGCCGTGGCATCCGTCGAGAAAGAAATGCTGCCCGTGTTGCAGAAGGCCCAGGACAGCCATCCCAAAGATATCGAGCGTTACGATTTTCTTTTGAAGCAGGCTATCGAAACCACCGCCGACAGCCTGGAGGCGGCCGAGGAGGACTTGGGCAAGCGTGCCAAGGACGTCGAAGCCCGCCAGCGGGAGGAAAGGAAAGCGCTGCGGGAGTCCATGACGCCCACCGAGCGCGAGGCCGCGCAGGCCGCCGATAAGAAGGCCGCCGAGGACGAGGAAAAGCAGGAGGAGCAACAGAAACAAGCTCCCACGCTGTTGCGCCCCGGCGAGAAACCGCCGCAGTAGCGCCTACCAGTTCCTCTCCCACACCCGCACGATGGGATACCTTCCCGAGTCGCCGGCGTCGTACCTGGATTGCTGAAGCCACCATTCGAGCCGGGCCTGCCGGTCCGCCGCGAACTTCGGGTCCGCCGCCAGCTTCGCCTCGAACTGCTTCCGCAGTTCCCGCGAATCGGCCATCATGCGCCGCGCGATGGGTTCCGAAAGGTATTCGCCCACGCCGCCGGGCCCAGAGGGCACCCCACCACCCTCGAACGCCTGGTTCATCAACCCCCAGCGCGCCAGGGAATCGGGGGCCTGCGGCTCCAGCATCGCGAGAATCAGGCGCGCGCGGCGCTGCCGCATGGGAATCCAGTACGACCCCACCGGAAATGCGACCTTCTCACGCACCGGCTTCACCTTGAAATCCACCATCACGCGGCCTTCGAACGGAGCGTCCGCGAACTTCGTCCCCGTGAACCGGTAGGTTTCGAACTCCTGTTCGATAGGCTTCGCGGTGCGCTCCATTTCGACTCCGTGCAGCGCCAGCAGGCCGGCCAGGCCCTGCCACGCCGCGGGAAGCAGGTAGCCCAGCGGCATACGCGCCTCAACAGTGGTATCGATCTGGTCGTGAATGCGCGTGTCCAGATCGTCCGGCTGCGGAAGATACCGGGTGACGCTGGCGCCCGTGACCTCGCTCTGGAACTGCCCGGTCTTCAGCGCGCGGTACACCAGCGGCCGGCTCAGGTCGCTCACCTTGCCGGCCAGGTAGACGGGCGGCGCCGTCTGTACGCCCGCGCGCGACGCCATCTCGCGGTCCGCCTCCCGCACGGCGCGCCGCAAGGCCTGGGGATCGGCCGTAATGATGTCGATGGAGTGCCGCATGATGTCGTAGTTCGCCCAGGCGCGCGTTTTCGCCGCTTTCAAGCTATGCGTCTCCACCAGCAGCGAGGGGCGGTTCTGCGCGGCGGCGTACAAGTGCGAATAGCGCGGTGAGAACACTTCCATGAAAAATTCGCGCCGGGGTGCCCCCTGGGCCCCGATGGAACGCAAGGCGCCGTAGGGTGCCACCAGGTGGCCGTCCGCGGCCATGCGCCGGTCGAGCTCGGGAATGAATTTCTCCCGCACCCAGGCGCCCGCCGGTTCGGCCAGATCTTGGTTGCGCGCCATGTCCCAGGTCACGTCGTATTGAAAATCCGATCCGTCCGTGACGTGGTTGTCAATGAGGAAATCGGGCGTCCACGCGTTGAACAGCCGCAGCCACGCGCGCATCTCGGGCGTGTCCGCCTTGATGTAATCGCGGTTCAGGTTGAGCCGTTGCGCGTTGGCCCGCAGCCCCGTGGATTTCGGCCCGTTCTGGCTCGGCCGGTGGTAGGGGCTGAAGTTTTCGTGGCCGTCGACGTTGAACACCGGAATGACGATGAAGATGGCGTGGTAGAGCCACGCGGCGTAGCGCTGGCCGGCGGTCATGTCGCGGACCAGCATCAGCGCCGTGTCTTTGCCCTCGATTTCGCCGGCGTGAATGCCACTTTGGATCATGATGATGGCCTTGTCGGTTTTGGCCGCCGCCGCGGGTGTGAAGGCGCGGTCGCGCGATACCACGATGGCGATCATGGTGCGGCCCTCCGGCGTGACGCCGATATCCAACACCTTGACGAACCGCGAGGCGCGCTCGAAGCGGCGGGCCAGCTCGACCGCTTCGGCGTAAGGCGCCGTCTCGCTCCAATCCGACTTCTCGCCGGTGGTGAGCAGATCGTGCCGGGCGTCCCTGGTGCTGGCCGCCAGCGAGGCCGCCGCCCTGGCGGCGGGAGGCTCGAAGGCCGAATGCGGCGCCAGGGCATCCTGGGCCAGGCCGAGGGCGGCGAAGGCCAAGGGCAACGGAATCAGGCGAGTCATGCGTGGTATGGTAACGCACCCGCAAAATGGTGCGGAGGTGTAACCTCGATCGCGGGAGGTGCGTACACCTGTGAGACAGCTTGGCGGAGCCTAAGATTATCTGGCCGTCGACAAGAGCGTGCACCAGCACCCCGATTCGACCCACCCGGAGCACCGTTACGCCATGATGTTCGTGGGTTTGGAGACCGGCTCGATCCGTCTCTTCAAACAGTTCATGAAGGGCAAGAGCTATCCGTACCGCCCGGAGCAGTGGCCCGAGGTCGTGCTCGAGGGCGCCGAGATCATGAACCGCGCCAACTGGTTTCCGATGTGCACCTTCATCATCGGTTTGCCGGGCGAGGTGGACGCCGATGTTCGCGAATCGCTGGATTTGCTCTACTCCCTCAAGAACGCGAAATGCTGCGTGATTCCCACCCTTTTCGTGCCGCTGGAAGACACGCGGCTGGAATTCAGAGAGGGCGCCAGGATCGCCCGCCTGACGGACTTGCAGTGGGAATTGTTTTTCACCTGCTGGCGATACAACATCGACTTCTTCCGGGCGAAAAGAGCCTGCAATGGAAGTTCAACCTGGGCATTCCACTGTATTACTACGCCATCGGCCGCAAACTCTTCGGCGAGCCGATGAAGTACCCCCTCTTACGCCTGGGTCACTTCCCCGAGCGGTACTTACGGAAGAAGCTCTATCTGGATTTCTCCAATGGCGACCAGCCACGCTACACCGCGCCGGATTTCGTGGAGATCCCGGAAGAACACCGGCGCCCCGAACTGCCCGGGTTTGCGGTGCTTCAGCAAGGGGCCGGGACGCTACCCCGTCCAAGCGACCTGTATCGCCCCTAATCCATGGACGGCCCGAAGTACCCTTGCGCCAGCGCCGGCTCGGCTTCCAGCGCTTTGCTCCAGCAGGCGCGCGCTTCCTCGGATCTGCCGTTGGATTCCAGAATGCGGCCCAGGTTCAGGAGCGCCTCGGGCATATCGGGCTGCTGCGCCAGCGCGTCCCGGTACAGGCGGACGGCCTTGTCGAGCTGCCCCGCCTTTTCGTACATCAGGCCGGTGTTGTAGAGCACCTCGGCGGAACGCTCGCCCAGATCGATCAGGCGCACGTGAAACTCCAGCGCCGTATCGAAATCCGCGGCCTGGATGGCCAGCGCCGCCAGCCCGCGGAGGGCATCCACGGACTTCGGATCGTTGTCGAGCATCTTCTCGTAGAGGCGCTCGGCGCGGTCGCGGTCACCCATGCCGCTGTAGGCCAGCGCCAGGTTGGCGTAAGCTTCCGGCCACTGCGGGCGATACTTCAGGCAGCCTTCGAAGGCCTCGGCGGCGCCCCGGTAGTCTTCCCGCTGGAGCCGCAGATAGCCCAGGCGGAAGCGAGCCTCATCCTCCTTGGGCGCCTTCTCTAGCACCTGCTTGTACCAGCGCTCGGCCTCCTCCACCTGGCCGGAGTGCTCCAGCAGCAGAGCCACGTTCCAGACCGGGGCCAGCGCCTCGGGGTTGGCCTTTGTAGCGCGGTCGTAAGCGGCGCGGGCGCCGGTGTCGTCGCCGAGCTGCTCGCGCACTATTCCCAGGTTGGTATAGGCCTCGCAGGACTGCGGGCGCAGCTTGAGCGCCTCCTCGTACGCTTCCGCGGCCTGCTCCCAGCGGCCGGATTTCTGGTGCGCCAGCGCCAGGTTGAACCAGCCTTCGAAATGTCCCGGCACGGCGGAAACCAGCAGCGTGCAGAACTTGGCCGTGAGTCCGTGCTCCCCGGCGGCGCTGGCCCAGGCGGCCAGGCCCTCGAGCGCCACGGTCGATTCCGGATGCAGCTCCAGCAGGCGCTCGGAATGCTCGCGCACCATGTCGAAATTCTCCTTCGACAGGCCGATCAGAATGAGGTTCGAGAGCGATTCCTCCGACTCCGGATTGCGTTTCAAAATGCGCTGATAGATCTGCAATGCTTCATCCGGACGGCCCAGCGACTGCACGGCGACAGCCTTGCCGAACAGCGCGTCCTCGTGATCCGGCGAGAGTTCCAGGCAGCGCTCGAAGGACGCCAGCGCGGACTTGGGGTCTTCCATCCGCAGGTGGCAGACTCCCAGGCCCAGTTGGGCCTCCAGGTGCTTGGGATCGAGCGTGCATGCCTTGTGAAAAGCTTCGCAGGCGCCGTCCCAAACGCCGCTGCGCTCCAGCGAGACCGCCAGGTTGAACCAGCCCATGGCGTACTGAGGCTTCAGTTGCGCCAGCGTGCGATAACTCTTGGCGGACTCTTCGAAGTTGCCCAGCTCGAACTGGATGTGCCCCATGGCGCGGTAGATCTCGGCCGATCTTTCGTTAGCCGCTACGGCGCGCTGCAATTGCTTGAGGGCTTCCTCACGTTGGCCGGCCAGGTGCAGCGCGACCGCGCGAGCCAGATAACCCGGCCCAGAGGGCCCGGCTGCGCTCTTTTCGGGGCTTTCCCCGGGAGTCCGGAGGCTCGTTACCTTGGTGATATTTCTGATTGCTGTGGTGCTCATTTCTCTTGGTACTCCTTATAGCCAAACGGCGAATTCTGCGGCGCGAAGGGCGCCAGGGTCACGTGAGGCGCGCCATTGGCGCGAACAGGCTCGAGCGGCAGGGCCACCAGGCGAGGGGTGGGCATGCCCCACTCCGGCGCGGCGGCGAAGCGCCTCGGATTGGGAAAGCCGGCAACTGCGAAGACGTTCCAGAGCGGGCCCCACTCGCGGACACCCGGCGAGGTTCCATTGTAAGGCCTGCGCCTCCCCATACGCGCCGAGCTGGGGCACTGGATTCCGGTTGCGTTCATGCGCGCCATGAGCGAGGGATACACTAACCGGTGAGTCGAGATGGCGCGGCTAATGGCACGAGGCGCGGCGGGGCCATTCCATTTCTTTCGGACGTACAGGAACTGCCGCGCGGGCAAGGCCAGCGATGCCAGCGCCGCGCGCGCATTCAGCGGCCGGGTGGAAGCGGCGGCCCGGCGTGCCGGCCGGCGAAATCCGAAGCCGCGAGACAATCCTTGCATGCTGCCGGTCCTTTGAGGCGCCTCGATCACCCGCGGGCTGCGAATATTTGGGAAGCAGGCTGCGCCCGGCGGCTCGATCCGGGACGGGGCGATGCCGCCCAACCCGGCATGCGCGCGAATGCCGGCGTGCCGCAGGGCGCCGAAGCAGCGGGGTTCGCCGCCGGTCCCGAGTATGCGATCGCGGAGCAGCGCGGCTCGCGCCCGCGGGATTCGCACCGGCAGTGCGGCCCCTCGAGCAGGCGCCACGAGCGCGGTTTTGCGCGCGGAGATACGGAGCAGCGGGGAATCCGGCTGCCGCGGCTCGGAAGATCCGGCCAGCCGCGGCAAACGCGGCGTCACATAGCGCTCGGAGACCGCCGCGATCCGCGCCGTCGAAGAAACCGAAAGTGGGCGCAAGGACGGCAAACGCGTTCCGCCGGCGGCCGGAATTTTCGCCTCGGGGAAATCGCGGCGCGCGGAGGCGGAATCGAGCGGCAGGCTCGCGGACGTAATGGGCCTGGGGTTCTCGCGCCGGCGCATCAGGCTCGAAATCTTGTTGGCTTCCGCCAGGCGGTCCATGCCGCGTTTCAGGCGGTATTGGTTGCCATGCTCGCGCGAACAAAAATCGTCGCCCGCGCCAACCCATATTCGACCTAGAGGCTTGCCGCAAAGCAAGCAGGTTCTCGCGCTCATTTTCCGTTCAATTATAGGCAGCCTATCTTAAAATTACTAGAATATATGGCGGGAGTATCCGAACAGTATCGAAGGTCACATTCCTTACATAACTAACGTTATCAATGGTCTAGTGAATAGCGCCATCGAATATTAACGTTGGTAAACTATCGAAAAAGAGTAGTCTCAAACAAAGAAAATCGCGTAAAATCATCCTGGGTCGGCCTCGCCCCGAAGGGGGCGGAGCCGACGGAGGCTATCCCATGACTGAGTCCACTGTGCGTGCTGAACGGTTCGAGCCGCAGTCTTCCGCGCCGCTCTGTTACACCTGGGCAGTTCCGCAAAAGCCGGTATCGGTGCGAATCCCATTCGCGCTGATCGACCGCCTCGACCACGAAGCGGTGGAAAGTTTCCGCTCGTTGCATTCGCGCGGATCGGAAATCGGCGGGTTGCTGCTGGGGTGCGTGTCGCCGGGAGATCCGGCGACGGTCTCGATCGAAGATTACGAACTGGTTGCGTGCGACTACAGCCGCGGCCCGCTGTACCGCCTGTCGGATGCCGACATGGGACGGTTAGAGCGCGCCGTCGAGCAGCGGCGCGGGGTGCCCTCTGGGCCCGGCGGCCTGGTGGTGGCCGGTTTCTTCCGCAGCCACACGCGAAAAGGGCTGGCGCTGGATGCCGAAGACATGGCCCTTTTCAAGGCGCACTTCTCAGATCCGCGCCAGGTGGCGCTGCTGATCCGGCCCTTCGCCACCAAGGCCAGCGCGGCGGGCATTTTCATCTGGGAAGACGGCGCGGTGCGGGGCGATGCCAGCTATCTCGAGTTTCCTTTCCGGTCTTCGGAACTGACGCCTTCGAAACCGGTTGAAGAGGCCAGCCAGCCTGTCCTGGAGGTTGCCCCGCCGGCGCCTCCCGAGGCCACGGTTCCGAAACCGCCGGTGCGCGCACAGATCGTCCCGATTGCCTCCCGGCGGGAGATCGCGTCGCCGGTTCCGCCTCCTTTTGTAGAAGTGCCCGCGCCGGAAATCGCCGCCGAGGAGAGCCCCGAGCCCGAGCCCGAGCCCGCGGCCGCGGCCCCCGCCCAGGAGAACGACGCTGTGGGCGCTTTGCCAAGCGCTCCCATCCCGGATGTGGAAGCGCCGCCGGCGGCCGACCGGCCAAGCGTGAGCCGCAGCATCAAAGTGGCGCGCATGGCGGTGCTGGCAGCGGCCCAACTGGTGGTGATCGTGCTCCTGTTCGTGTATCCCGGCTTCCTGCGTCACACCACCCGGCCTCCGATTTCCCCGCAGCAGGATTCTTCGCCGCTGGCCTTGCGCGTCGAGAACTCGGGGGCGGAACTCATGCTGACATGGAATCGCGAGTCCAACGCCATCAAGAGCGCGACGCGCGCGGTGCTGTCGATCTCCGACGGCGCGCAGCACGAGAACGTCGATATGGACCTCGCCCTGCTTCGCAGCGGCAGCATCGAGTATTCGCCCTCCACCTCCGACGTCGTCTTCCGGATGGAGGTGACGGGAGCCGACCAGACAAAAACCACCAGCGAATCGGTGCGGGTGTTGCGAACGCGGCCGTCGCCCATGCCGGAACCCGGGCAGGAGGCGCAGGATTCAAAGACCGCGCCGGCGCCAAGCCCGGCCAAGCCCGCGGCCGCTTCGACCGAAGCCGGCGCTCCCGCTTCCGCGTCCGCGGAGGAGCCGGCGGCCCAGGCCGAGGCGCAACCCAGCACCAAGCCCGCAAAGCCGTTCAACACCGATTCACTTTCGCAGAGACTGCGCCCGGTGCGTTCCACGGATTTGCCCGACGCGCCGGAGATGGGCCGCGGAGGCGAGGTGGTGTCGGCGGCGCCGGTCCCCGTCGGTGTGAACAGCATGCCGCCGCCTCCGTTGACGTCCGCTCCGCCGGCGGCGGCTGCGCCGCAGAGTGCTGCCGCCCAGGCGGCGAACGCAGCCAGGAAAGGCGCGAACGGCGGACAGGTCAAGCAGGCCCAATTGGTTGTTCGCAAGAACCCCGAATATCCCCCCATTGCCAAGCAGGCGGGCGCGCAGGGTGAGGTGATCCTCAGCGCGATGATTGGCACGGATGGCAAGGTCAGGGACGTGAAGGTGATTTCGGGCCATCCGCTATTGCGGAATGCCGCCATCGCGGCGGTGAAGCAGTGGATCTACACGCCGACGCTCCTGAACGGCGCGCCCATAGAGGCGGAAACCAGGATCACGCTGAATTTCGTGGCGCGGCCGTAACCTGCGCTCATGCCGGCAGCCGCAGGCGCGCCACGCACCCCGGCCCGTCCGTCCGGTTCTCCAGCGTCAGCGCTCCGCCATGGCTCTCGGCGATCTGCCGGCTGAGCACCAGTCCGATTCCCGAGCCTCCCGGCTTGGTGGTGAAGAAGGGCACGAACAGGTTGGCGGTGCCCGATAGTCCGGGACCCTCGTCCTTCACCCAGACTTCCATCATGGTTCCATCGCGGCGCCACCCGATGCGCACCGCGCCACCGGTGGCCAGCGACGCGTCCGTGGCATTGCGCAGCAGGTTGATCAGCACCTGCTCGAGCTGGTCCGGATCGCCCCGGACGGTCAGCGGAGGACCTGGTTCCACCTCGGCCGCCAGCCGCGTCTCGGAGCTCACCGCGCGTCCCACGCAGTCGGCCACGCTGAGCGGTTGCAACTGCGGGCGCGGCAGCTTGGCCAGGCGCGCATAGGCGCCGATGAAGCGGGTGAGACTATCGGACCGCGACGTGATTACGTTCAACCCGCGCCGCATGTCCTCGCGCCAGTCCTCCGGCAGGCGGTCCCGCGCCAGGATGCTCTCGAGGCTGCCGGCGATGGACTTAATGGGTGCCAGCGAGTTGTTCAACTCGTGGCCCAGCACGCGCACCAGGCGCTGCCAGGCTTCGAGCTCCTGCTCGCTCAGGGCCTGGGTGAGGTCGGCGACCACCACCAGCTCGAGCGGCAGCCCGCGTTCGCGGATTCTGCTCCGGCGCACTCCCCAGCGCCCCGCGCCGCCGGGAAACGCCGCCTGCAAAGTGCTCTGCTGCGGGCCTTCCAGGCACGCGGCCAGGCGCAGTTCCGCCGCCGTCTGGCCCAGCAGGCGCTCGGTCGTGGAAGCCAGCAGGCGCTCGCCCGCGCGGTTCACCAGCCGCAGCCGCTGGCGCTCGTCGAACGCAAAAATGGCTACGTCGATTTCGCGCATGACGGTGCGCAGCAGCGTGGTGGCCTCCATGGCGCCCAGGCGCTGCTCGCGCAAAGTGCTGCCCAGTGTGTTCACCTCGCGCATCACTTCGCCCAAGGCGTCGTCGGGACGCGGCGAGCGGCCGCGCACCGAAAAGTCGCCCTCCCGCAGCGCGGCCAGCAGGTTGGAAAGCGTTTGCAGCGGAAACACCACGCGCTCCCGCACCGCCATGGCGAAGCCCAGCCAGGCGCACACGATCAGGAGTGTGAGGGTCCACTGGGTTCGGGCGGCGTAGTCGCCGGTCCACAGAATTGTCAGAGCGCAGGCCGAACCCGGCAGCCCCGCCAGCACGGCCAACAGCACCACGCGTCCTTCATAGCCGATCCGGGCGGATTTGCGATGAGGGCGCATGGGATTGCCGGGGTCACAACCCGTAACGTTGCAGACGCCGGTAGAGGGCGCTGCGGCTCAGCCCCAAGGCATTAGCGGCATGGCTCACGTTTCCATTAAAGCGCGCCAGGGCCTTCTTGATGAGCAGCGCCTCTACGTCCTCTAGGCTCATCTCCTCGATGCGCGGCGGGCCTTCGCGGCCTGCGCGCAATCCCAGGTCGGCCGCGCGGACGGTCTCGCCCTGTGCCATCAGCACGGCGCGCTCGACGGCATGGTCGAGTTCGCGCACGTTGCCCGGCCAGAGGTGCGCCAGCAGCGCCTTGACGGCGCTTTCGTCGAAGCCCGCGAGGGGCTTGCGGTAGTGTTCCGCGTGTTGCCGCAGGAAGTGCGACGCCAGCACCGGAATGTCTTCGCGGCGGTCGCGCAGGGGCGGCAGCCGGATCTCGATGGTGTTCAGCCGGAAGAGCAAGTCCTGGCGGAACCGCCCCTCGGCCACGGCCGCGTGCAGATCGGCATTGGTGGCCGAAAAAACGCGCACGTCCACGCGACGCGTTTTCGACGAGCCCACGCGCTCAAACTCGCCGGCCTCGATGGTGCGCAGCAGCTTGGCTTGCAGCGCCTGCGAGATATTGGCGATCTCGTCCAGAAACAGGGTGCCGCTGTCGGCCATTTCGAAGCGCCCCACGCGGTCGGCCTTGGCGTCGGTGAAAGCGCCTTTCACATGGCCGAACAGCTCACTCTCGAAAACCCCTTCGGCCAGGCCGCCCGTGTTGACGGTCACCAGCGGGCGCGTGGAGCGCAGCGAGACCGAGTGCAGGGTCTGCGCCACCAGCCCCTTGCCGGTGCCGTTTTCGCCGGTAATCAGCACATTGGCATCCGAAGGGCCGACGCGCGAAATCACGTCCAGAACCGGCCGCATGGCCGCCGACTGCGCGATCAACTGCGGGAAGCGCTCGGCGCGCAAGGCGCGGTTTTCGGCCTCCAGCCGCTGCCCGTTGCGCAGCGCGCGCCCCAGCTCGATCTGGGTCTTGAGAATGGCCGAGAGCCGCGCGTTGTCCCAGGGCTTCTGAATGAAATCGCGCGCCCCGCGGCGCATGGCCTCGACGGCCAGCTCGACCGACCCCCAGGCCGTCATGACGATCACCGGCAGGTTGCCGTCGAGGGTCTGAATGCGGTTGAGCAGGTCGAGGCCTTCGGTGCCCGAGGTGGTGTCGCGGGTGTAGTTGAGGTCCATCAGGACGGCGTCGAAGTCGCGCGATTCGACGGCGTCCAGAGCGGCCGCGGGCGAAGTCACGGCCTCCGCCTGATAACCTTCGCCCTTGATGAGGAATCGGAGCGCTTCCAGGACATCGGCCTGATCGTCGGCGATGAGGATGGAGGGCGTATGGGGGTCGGAAGATTTCATCTAGATTCTATTCATAGCGCAAAGCCACCATGGGGTCGATATGCATGGCGCGGCGCGCCGGGATGTAGACGGCCGGCGCGCCGGCGGCAACCAGCGCCACGGCGACAATGGCGGTGAGGGTGACGCCGGGAGCTTTACACAGCGTGCGCGCTCCGTAGCGGGGGTCTTGCCAGGGGCTCATGTGTACTCAGGATATGTGTGCACGAGAGCGGCCATCGGCAACTGGTTGAAAAAGCGGGCACTAGGTTGGCCCAAGTGTCCGGTTTTGGGACGCAAGGGCGCGCGGGCGGCACGGCCATCCGTCAAGTGCGGGCTTCATTGAACGGTCACGAAAGAACCCCATGTCCGCACGCCGCCTCGAACGCCGCTCTGGCTTCCGCCTCGCGCCTGAGTACCACATCCAGGACGTCCTCAAAGTCTGGCAGCCGGGAAAGCGGCCGCAGCCATGGATCGCATCGCAAGGCGGTCGAGCAGAAGAACCCCTCCGTTACAAGGTCGTCGATGGTCCTTAGGGAGTCCGCAGGCGCGCCGTCGCGGGCCAATTGCCGCGCCAGGTAGAATGTGATTTCCGGATCCCATAACGGCCGCGCTGTGAGTGCCTGCCTGACAATCTCAAGGCTCCGGGCATGATCGCCCTGGAGGGAGAAACGCAGTGACTCGATCAGGGGCGGAAATGGCCCGCCCAAACAACTGCGCTGGTCCAACAACCGGGCGGCCTCGGCCTCCCGCCCGGATACGGCCAGTACCGCCAGATCCAGATAGAAGAGAGCGCCCGGGGGGTACCATTCAAGGGTGCGCTGGTAGTCTCCCAGCAGGAAGAACGTGTGAGCCACACTGGTCACGATCCTCGAATCGAGACGCCGCGCGTGGTGGTGCGCCCGGATGGATTCGTCCAGGAGGCCGCAGTAACGGCAGGCCTGAACCAAACCGCCGAACAGTTCGGGATCGTGGGGATGTCTCTCCGCTTGCCCCAGGAGCCGCACCATGGCCTCCTGGGCGTGTCCAGAATCGGCCTCGATCTGCGTGTAAAGATTGTGCGCGATGGGCAGGTCGGGACTGAGCGCAAATGCGCGGTGAAGAGCCCATTTCGCCAATTCCAGGCGGTCGGGTCCCTCCTGGCCGAACTTCTCCAGAAACCGATAGCACCGTCCCAGACGCGCCCACGCCGGAGCGTAGTTCGGGTCTTCGTCCAGGCATTCGCGGTATAGGTCCCGCGCCATCGACACGTTCTCAAAGGTCCGCTGGCGCTGCATATGGTTGGCGCGCAGGTAGAATTCGTAAGCTCTCGCGGAAGTTGGCACATTGTGCGCCAAGACCCGCTGCTCGCGCTCGGTCAACCGCAGCATCAGCGATTCCACGATGCCGCGCACCAGGCTGTTCTGAACCTCGATCACGTTGTCGCGCCCGGTATGGCAGACATAAGACCCGACCAGCGTGCCGGTGGGTGCGTGTATGACTTCCGCACTGACTCGCAGTTCGTCGCCGTCGCACAGGATCGTGCCCGCCAGCAGCATGTCTACATCCGCTTCCTGTGCGATGCGCCTGGGATCCGGCTGGCCCTCCGCTACGTGCGCTGCCAGCAGGCTGGAACGAACCGTGAGCGAGCGCAGTCCCGCCAGTGAAGCTGAGATCGCCTCTGGAAGGCTGTGGCCGAGGAAAGCGATCCGCTCGTTGCCATTCACGATCGGAAACGGAAGCGCGATAAACCGGATTGCTCGTTCCGCCGGCGCCTCCTCCCCACCCTGGATGGGAGTTCCCGCCGCTGGGCCGGAAGCCCAGGTCCGGGTTACCGCGGGAAGAAAGCGATACCCCAGTTTCGGAACCGTTTGAATATAGGCGCCGCCGGCCCCGGCCTCCTCTAGAACCTTGCGCAGGAGCGAGATTTTGCTGGCTAGGCTGACTTCTTCGACGAAGCTGTCGGGCCACAACGCGGTCATCAGATCTTCCTTCCGCATCAGGTGGCCGGGATTGCGCACCAGCAGCAGCAAGGTCTCGAAGGCTTTGGGTGGAAGGGGCAGAACCTGGTTGCCGCGGCGCAGAATGCGTTCGCCGGGCACGAGCCGGAACGGGCCGAAGGCATAAGCTTGCGGCTCCGCCGTCTCGACACGTGGTTCGGGGTCACGAGGGACGGCGATTCGACTCGGCAGGCTCGGCGACGTCCGTTGAGATTTCATCAAGAAAACATCAAGTTTCCATCAAGATTTATTGGGCTCACCCCGGTGATACTGTTCCCGTACTGGTCCGGACCGAAAACAGATTTGCGGGCCTGGATCTCTACCAATTCTAACGTAAACGCAAAGGAGATAGACATGAAATTCGCAACATTCGCACTGCTGGGAATCCTGCTCCTGGGGTCATTCGCCGCAGTGAATGCCGCCGAACCCGGGGGCGCTTCCCAAGTGGCTATCGGTTTCACGGGTGGGTCGACTTGGACCTCGGCTTCGACGGGCATCTGCATTTGGTACTTCCCGGTGGTTGGGGATCTCGATCTGACAACCTTGTTCGAGACGGACGCCTCCGGCAACCCGGTCGTCGACACGGTACACTCGTACCTTCTCTGGGTGTCGGACTTCAGCGTCCAACCGCTGCCCGTCACCAGTTACTTCCTGGCGCTGGCTCCCGCCGGAGAAGGCATCGTCTATTACAGCAGCAAGCCGACTACGCGTGACTTTACCGACCTCACCAAGCGGAGCACCTGGGGGGAACCCGTGGCCACGTTTATCCGGGAAGCATCAATTGTCCGAAGCGGCGATAACCTCACGACCGACACTTTCGTATTCTCGGCCAACCTGGTAATCAGCAACACCTTCAGCTTGAATGGGATCCCATTCGACTTCAGCAGCCTGGTCCCACACGGGATGACCTGCTTCGAGTGGGGGCAGAACAGCAGTTCGTGGGAGGCCGGCAACTGCCTCGCAATCGGCGACGCAACCGGTGGCAAGCGGTAAGAGGGGCGAAAAGGAGACGGAGCGGGGGGTGCCGAGAGTGTCCCCCCGCCGCGGTTTGCGGCAGCGGCGCTCCTCAAGCCCTTTTTACTCGGCTTTTTCCAGCAGCAGCGTGATGGTGCCGATGGCGAACTGCATGCGCACCTGCACCCGCACCGGGAGTTTGCGCCGGTCGTCGGTGAGCCAGACGTAGAGATGCGCCGAGCGGCGGTAGAGAACGTCGTTGAAGAGGTGAATCTCGTAGCGAGTGGTCTTGAACGTGCCCTCGGACGTCTTGACGTCCTCGCGCTGCTGCGCCTCCACCTTCGCCATAACGCTCTTTTTCCCATCGCTGACCGGCACCTCGGTGCTCTGGCCGGGCTCCAGGTTCAAGGTGCGGAGAAAGTAAAGCCCTCCGACGACATCGTGCACGCACGGCGCGATATCGATCTCGTGGGCGGCGATCACCACATTCTTGGCGCGGTCGCGCTCCAGGTAACTGGCTTTGCGGCTGGCGGAATCGAACGTGACTTTGGTTTCGCGCTGCCGGCTGCCCTCGAGCGTGGTCATCTGCAAAGATTGCCCGCACAGCGCGGAGTTGAGGTTAACGCTGTAATCGTCCTCCACTTTGAAAAACTTGGACACCAGCCCGACCGATTCCAAGCGCAAATTGACCTGCGGCCCGGTGGAGGGGTGCGGCTCGGAGATCCACTCGAGCTTGGCCTTCCCGGCCGTGATCAGCCGCCATTCGATGGTGTAGTACAGCGTCTCCCTGGCAGGCAGGCTTTGGGGTGATGCGAGCGGGGCCAAAACCAGCAGCGCCAGCAGGGGCTTCAAAGGCATGAAACGTCAGTTTCGCAGATGCACGAACGCGGGCGCAACGGGCGCAGTGCCGGAACGTTTTCCCCGGCCTGCGCGTATCGGATAATTGAGGACAGCTATGTCGTCAGGCGCGTTCTTGCGGCGTCCAGCAGTTTTGCTGGCGCTGGCTCTGTGCTCGGTAGCCGCGCTGGTGACCCTTCTGGGACGGCTGGCCAGCGGGCCGCAGGCGCAGCAGAAGCGCGTGGCGCTTTCGAGCGATACCGGCGCCGACGCCTACCCGGCGTTCTCGGCGGATGGCAAGCGCGTGGCGTACAGCGCGCGCGGCGCGTCCAAGGGGGAAGCTTTTCATTTGTTTGTGCGAGCCTTGCCGGCCGGCGTCCCCTTGCAGTTGACCAACGGCGGGTCGAGCGACATCGGCCCGGCATGGTCGCCGGACGGCGCCAGGCTGGCCTTTCTGCGAATTGCCGAAGGGCGCACGCAATATATTTCGATTCCTTCGGACGGAGGCGCGGAGCGCAAGGCGGCGGAGTTTGGCGGGGCTGCCGCCGATACGGCGCAGCCATTGCCGGCGGTGTCGTGGACGCAGGATGGAAAATCGCTGGCGGTGGTGGAGACGGGCGAAAAACAATTACCCGCCATCGCGCTGGTCTCGCTGGCAGACGGCACGGTGCGGCGGATTACCCAGCCCCCGGAGGGCTCGGAAGGCGATTCCACTCCCGCGGTTTCGCCCGACGGCAACACCCTGGCTTTCGTGCGCGCCACCGGCCCCGACGCCGCCGACATCTACCTGTGCGACCTGGCGGGCGGCAGCCTGCGCCGGCTCACCTTCGACGACCGCGCCATCCGTGGACTGGCGTGGACGCCGGACGGGCAGGACGTGGTCTACGCCGCCAATCGCGCAAACGGCTGGCGACTGTGGCGCTTGTCTGCGTATGGCGGCAGCCCGCGGGAGATTGCCATTGCCGGCGCGCAGGCGTACTATCCCGCCATTGCGCCCAAGGGCCGCCGCCTGGCTTACACCGACAGCCCATCGGTCTCGGCCATCTGGCGGGCCGCGCTGGGCGCGGATTCCGACGAGCGCCCCATCATACGCTCCCTGGGCCGCGAGACCGATCCCGCGTACTCGCCCGATGGCCAGAGAATCGCGGACGTTTCCGACCAGACCGGCGCGGACGAGATTTGGGTGAGCGACGCCGAAGGCGGCAATCGCATTCAGCTCACCAGCCTCAAGGGACCACGCGTGAGTCGCCCGCGCTGGTCGCCGGACGGGCGCTTATTGCTCTTCGAGGCGCGCGCCGGGGCGCCCTCCGGGCCCGGCGCCGAGGTCTACACCATGCCGGCCGCGAGTGGCAGACCCGACAAGCCCTATCGAGCGCTGGTGGGCGGCGGCGCTTCCTGGTCGCACGATGGAAAGTCGATCTACTTCCAGTCGGGCGGCATGATCTGGAAGGCCGACGCCAACGGCGGCAATCGGCGCCAACTCACCCATATGTTCGGCAACGCGCCCGAGGAATCCGTGGACGGCAGGTACGTGTATTTCAGCAACCGGCGCGCCATCTGGCGCGTCCCCGCGGAGGGCGGCGCGGAGGAGCGCGCCATCGTTCCGGAGCACGACACGCTGTGGGTGGTGATTCAGCCCACTGTGAAAGGGGTCTACTACCTGGAATTCGCCCGCAGCGCGCGCGAAATGTTGGTTTCGTTCTACGATTTCACGACGCGCCGGAACGAAGTGGTGTTCCGCATAAAAGACGCGGACTTCTTTCAGGCGATGTCCTTTTCGGTCTCACCGGACGGAAAGTACATCCTGTATCCGCGAGTAGACCAGAGCCAGACCAACCTGATGCTGGTGGAGAATTTCCGGTAACGCGCGGCCGTGGACGCGGGTTTTACGGGTTGTCGTCGGGGAATCTGACGCCGACACTCTGCAAGAACCGCTCATCGGCAGCTTGATAAACGCATTCCGCCTCTTCCCTCCCGGCATCCGGCTTCGGGCAGTCCCGCCAGCAGTCGCTAAGGGGCTTGGAAACGTAAACCACCCTCCTGCACCGCAAACACCACCAGTGGATCACGAGTTCGTGTTCGTCTGTAAACCCCACCTCGTCGATTCGATCGGGAGGCTCCCCACAACCGCAGCACAACTCCAAATACCGGTAGCTCATAGGGTATTTATCGCATGGGCCTGTTTCTCAAGCTAGTTCCATTTGCGATGATTTGTACTGCCCCAGTACTGCCCGGAGGTACCATTACCCTCCGGCCGAAAGCTCAGAACCCGGTGGGCGTGACCCAGAAGCTCTCTTTCCACTGGCCGCCGGCGGGAATGCTTTGCAACTCCTTGTAGACTCCGGCGTGCGCCAGGCTGAAGGCGTTGGTAATCGCCGCCATGGGCTCGAAGCAGACGGAGTCGCTCCGCGCCGGCGCATACACCACGGCTACCTGATACTTCGGCCCGTAGCTTATCGTGACCCTTTCCTTCTGACCCTCCAGCCAGAACTGGGCACGCCCGTCCGGTCCGCGGACCAGGTTGGTGAACACGTCGTCAAGATGCACGCCCTGCATGGGAAGCGGGTCGGCCAACTCCATCGGCTTGCGCTCGCCCGTAGGCACCAGCAGGTTGGTCAGCACGACGTGGTCGCGCGCCGGCAGGTGTATCTTCCACTGGTCGCGCGGGGCATCGTGCACCTGGTAGCAGGGGTGATAGCCGATGGCCACGGGCATCGGCTCGACGGACTCATTCTGGAGCGTGGTCTCCACTTCCAGCGCGCCGTCTGCCAGCCGGTAGGTCATGGTGATGGTGTGGGCGAAGGGGAACTGCGCCATCATCTCGGGGTGTTTCCAGAACTCCAGTCGGCTGGTGGAAGAGGCCGAATGCTTATCCGCACGGACCGAGACCAGGGTCCACGCCGTCGAACGCATCAGAAACCCATGGCTGGCCAATCCATGGTTGTCCGGGCGCACGTTGCCCAGGCCGGGGTTCAGCAGATACTTCCTGTCATTCAGCCAAAACGCATCCGTTTCGACGCGGTTGGCCCACGGAGCCAGGAATGGAATGCTGCAAAGCGTGGGCTTCGTCTTGAGGTCGCCGGGGCTGAGGGAAGGAGAGCAGAAGACGTCTTTCCCATTGTCTGTCATCGAATAGGCCATGTTGCCGACCGACACCGCGATCGACACCTCGATGTGGCGCGCGGCGTCGGCGAGTTGCACCACTTCGACGCCGTCGAGGACGACTCTCTTGGCGGAGTAGTCGGCAGCCTGCATCATCAAGGGAAACAGCAGCGCGAGCGCCAGCTTCAGGGTTCGTCCGGGTCGCGCAAATCCAGCGTGGTCTCCCGCTGGCAGCACACGCATGGTCCGGGAGTGAAAGAGCGAATAGAACATGTGTCGCACCAATAGGTAATCATTTTGAGCTTACCACCCTGGTGGACCATCAAAGCGCGGGTGTGAATCGGGTCGATCAGGAAGCGGTCCGGCGCGGTGAAGTGGCCCTTGGCCTGGACCTCAAAGCCGTTCAGCCGCCGATCGCCGAGCACCTGGCGGGTAGGCTCGTCTCCATCGAGAATCACGCGCTTGTGCTCCGCCGTTTCCACCGCCGGCGGCTTGCCGTCGCTGAGCACCAGCTTGCCGCGCAAGGTTTCCCCGGGGTGCGAAACGGCGGCCCACGCGGAAACCGCGGCCAGCATCAGGACACACAGACAGAATCGCATTAATTCAAGTATAGCGGTTAGCGAGACGGCCGCGCAGCCTTCGCGCTTCCACGGCCTCAGTACTCGACGCTCACCAGGAAGAGTCCCTTGGCCGGCGCGGTGGGCCCGGATTCCGCTGGCAGCACGCTCAAATCCGCAATGTTGCCCTTGCCCGCTTCAATCAACGTGCCCACGATGTTGCGCACCATGTGCTTTAGGAATCCGCTGCCCCGGATGCCATAGATCAGCCGCGGACCGCGCCGCTCCAGCGCGGAAGTGAACACCGTTCGCACTTTGGTTTTTCCCTCGGCATCCCGTTCGTCGGACGCGGCGAACGGCGTGAAATCGTGCTCGCCCTTGAACACCGCGGCCAACTGAATCATGCGCTCCTCATCCAGCGGATAAGGGTAATGATGCACGTAGGGCCACTCGAAAGGGCTACAGACCTCATCGCGCAGGATGCGGTATTTATACGTTTTGGCCTTGGCATCGAAGCGCGGATGGAATTCGCTCGCAACCTCCTCGGCCGAGAGCACCCGGATGGGGGGCGGCAGCAGCCGGTTCATGGCTCGCGTCAGGTTGGAGAGCGGGATGGGGTTCGAGATGGTGAAGGCGGCCACCTGCTCGAGGGCGTGCGCTCCGGCGTCGGTTCGGCCCGAGCCGGCTACGTGCACCGGCCGGCCTTCCATCTCCGAGAGGATCTGTTCCAGGCTTCCTTGAATGGTGGGCAGGCCGGGCTGGACCTGCCATCCATGAAACGCGCCGCCGTCGTAGGCCAGCTTGATTTTGATGCGGCGCATCATGCGGGACGCGACCCGGGCTTAACTAGCGGAATGCCGCGCGCGCACAGAGGGCACTCCTGGAGATGATGGGCCGCCATTTGGAGCGTGGCCAGCGCCACGCGCGGCACGCCCACGTCGGCGCGCCCGCCGCTGCGATCGACGATGGAGCCGGCAGCCACCACCCGGCCGCCGGCCGCGCGCAGAACGTCAATGACATCCGTGGTGCTGCCGCCGGTGGTGATCACGTCTTCCACCACCACCGCCGTCTCGCCGGGTGCCACGGTGAATCCCCGGCGCAGCGTCATCGTCCCGGTGGCGGCATCGCGCTCGGTGAAGAGAAAGCGCGTTCCCAGCGCGCGCGCTACCTCGTGGCCGATGATGAGGCCCCCCAGGGCGGGGGAGGCGACCAGGTCGATTCTTCCGGGCGCCAGCGTGCGCAGTTCCTGGGCCAGCGACCGGCCGAGCCGTTCGGCGGCGGCCGGATGTTGCAGCACCAGCGCGCATTGCAGGTACTCGGCGCTGTGCAGGCCGCTGCTGAGGCGGAAGTGGCCTTCGAGGTATGCGCCGGTGGACCGGAACAGCTCCAGGACGGACTCGGCTTGTGGCGTCACAGACGCCTACTATACCATTGAATTTAAGAAGGACCACCCATTACACCTCGGCGTTGCGCCCTTAGGAAACATGCATGGACCGTAGAAGATCTTATATCGCTTTGCTGTGCACTCTTTTGATGCTGGCTCCGTCGGCCGGCCTGGCCGCCGATCAGCCGGGACCGGGGAGCACCGCTCCCGACCAGATCAGCCATCCGCAACCCGTGTCCACGGGAAGCCATGGTTTTCTAGGTTGGATCACCGGGCCGTACCGGCCCAAGCTGCCGTCTCCCGTCAACGTGAGCAACTCCACGCGCCTGGAATCGTTATTACGCGGAGGCAACCTGTACCTTTCGCTGCAAGATACCATCGCCCTGGCGCTGGAGAACAACCTGGACATCGAACTCCAGCGCTACGGGCCGCAGGTGGCGGATGCCAACCTGTTGCATGCGCTGTCGGGCGGATACACCAATCCCGTCTCCACCAGCGTGTTCGCCCCCCCTGCCAGCGTCGCCGGCGCTCCGCCTTCCGCCGGCCTCCAGTCGTATGTTATTCCCGGTAACACGCAGATCGGGTACCTCCCTCCAAGCCTGGATCCCATACTGACCGGAGGCCTCGGTATGGCGCACATTTCGACGCCCGAAAGCGCCTCGTTCACCACCGGCACCGCCGCGCTGGTCCAGCACGAGGACACTACGTCTCTCGGCATCCAGCAGAATCTGGTGAGCGGCACACAGGTGAGCCTGGGGCTCACCAACAGCAACGTGAACACTAACAGCCCGCTCGCTCAATTGAACCCCGCCACCAACTCGGCTCTCTCACTCACGGTGACCCAGCCGCTGCTGCAAGGGTTCGGTTTCGCGGCGAACAAATCCCAAATCCGCATCGCCAGGAACAACCGGGAAGTATCCGACCTGGTCTTCAAGGCGCAGGTGATCACCACCGTTTCCGCCGTCGAGGATCTGTACTGGGACCTGGTGAGCTACGACGAAAACGTGCGCGTGCAGCGCGATGCCCTGGCTGCCAACGAGAGGCTGCTCGACGAAAATAAGAAGCAGGTTGCGGTGGGCACCATGGCGCCCATCGAGATTGTGCGGGCGGAAGCGGAAATCGCCGCCGGACAGCAGGCCGTGACGGTCGCCGAGACCCAGGTGCTCCAGCAGGAGACGATTCTCAAGAATGCGCTCAGCCGGACCGGTGTGCTGAGTCCCGCGGTTTCGAGCGCTCATATCATCCTCACCGACCGCATTCAGATTCCGGAGGTGGAAGCGATCGCGCCCATCCAGGACATGATGGCCCTGGCGGAATCGGCGCGGCCGGAGCTGGCGCAGCTCCGCATCCTGCTTCACAACCAGGAGATCGCCATCAAGGGGATCAAGAGCGAGCTGCTGCCGACCCTGGATGTGGTGGGGCAGCTCACCAACAACGCGCTGGCCGGCCAACTGGGACCGGCGACCGGCACCAATGCCTTTTTCATAGGCGGCTACGGCAAGGTGCTCTCGCAGCTTTTCGCGCGCAACTTTCCCAACTACTCCATCGGTCTCAATTTGAACATTACGTTGCGCAATCGCGCCGCGCAGTCCGACTTGATCAATGGCGCGCTGGCTTTGCGCCAGCAGCAGCTCGGTTTGCAGCGTCTCGAAAACCAGGTGCGCGTGGACGTCCAGAATGCGCAGATCGGTTTGCAGCAGGGGCGGGCGCAATACCAGTCGGCCATCAAGCAGCACATCCTGCAGCAGCAGACGGTGGATGCGGAGCAGAAGAAACTGGCGGTGGGCGCCTCCACCACCTACAATGTCATCCTGACCCAGCGCGATCTGGTGACCGCCGAATCGAACGAAGTGGCCGCCATGAGCGCGTATGCCAAGGCCAAGGTGGAGGTGGACCGCGCCACGGGCCAGACGCTCTACAACAACAACATTTCACTGGGAGAAGCGTTCCAGGGGGTGGTATCGCGTCCGCCCAGCCCAATCCCGGCGACGCCTCCGCCGCAGCGGCGGTTGCCGTAGCGCTGCCGGCAGGCCGGTCGCCGGCGATCTCGATTACCATGGTTCTATGGCCAAAGCTATGTTCGAGGTCGAATGTCCATGCTGCCAGGCGATTCTCAAGGTCGACCCCGAAACGCGTGCGGTGATCGCGCACACAGTGCCGGTGAAGCCTCCTCCGATTGAAGACCTGGCGGCCGAGGTCGCCAAGCTGAAAGGCGAAGGCGCGCGCCGCGAACAGCTCTTCCAGAAGCAGTTTGAAGCCGAGAAGACGCACGGCAAGGTGCTGGAGAAGAAGTTCGACGAGCTCTTCAAGCGGGCTAAAGAGGACCCCGACCAGACACCGCGCAAGCGCGACATCGATTTAGATTGACTCCAACCGCAGGCTCTGCCGGCTGGAGCTTACTTATAGCGGTACACCTTGACCTTCTGGATGCCGCGCTCGCCGGCCGCGAGGCGCACGCCGCTGCCCGACTGGTTGATGGCCGCGACCGTGACCATGTCGTACCTCAGCACCGAATCGTCGCCGCCCAGAATGTGGTTGCGGACCCACTTGCCGTTTTCGAACTGGCCCGACTCCTGCCATGCCAGTCCGGCGATCGGCGGCCCGGGCGTAACGGGAGTGAAGGTGACCTGGAGGTTGTTTCCGGCCATCAGGTACTCGTCGGGCCCCTCCAGCATGAAGATGCCGTAACCCGTGAGATCGGGCACCACGTTGTACGTGCGGGGATCGCGTTGCAGGGTGACGTTCAGGGTGTAGTCCCCCAGCTTGACCCGCATCTCCGGATTCTCCTTGTTCACCGACGCGGCGGCGATGGTACCCTGGCTCTGGTGCTCCAGGATGAAGGGGGCGAGTTGCCCCAGGGCCGCATAGGCCATGGGAAGCGGCCGCGCCTCGATCGGGGGCAGCCCACGCGTCGATTCCTGGAAAAAGTCCGGGCCTTCCACATCGACCCGTCCCATGGAGTCGATCCCCATCGCCGAGAAGCCGATGGCGCGGTGTTGGCCGATGGCGTAGAAGGCGGCGGCGGCGCCGCGGATGTCGCCCGGCGACTCAGGCACGAACAGCGGGTTCCCGGAGCGGCTGTACATGCCTGACAATTCGACGAAATTGGGCAGGTAGATGTCCGGGCACAGTAGGTCGATCCGGGGACCACCCGCGCGCCAGATGTCATGCATGTGGGCTTGCGGCCCGCCGCTCGGATAATCGCCGGGTACGTTGTCGGTGGGCTGGACGATCCAGGCGTTCACATACATCGGAATGGGGTATTCCTTCTTGCCGGCCTCCGCCACGTGGTTGATGTAGCGCGAGTAGTTCCAGCCCATGAAGATCTCGTCCGCTTTGCCGGGGCCTTTGCCGAACACCTCTTCCCACGTTCCGGAGGTCTTGAAGCCCGTCGCCTCCCAGATCCTGCGGAACTCGGGCAGCAGGTTGTCCTTGTTCTTCTGGAGGTAGTCCATCAACTCCTTAGGCACCGGCTTGGCGAAGGCCGCATTGCCCAAAGGAGACCGGTCGCGCGAGTCGCCGACCAGGCCCACTTCGTTCTCCAGTTGGACCATGATGACGCGGTGGGTCTTGTCCACCTCGCGCACGTGGCGCATCAGGGCCGCAAAGGCGCGGGCGTCGGCTTGCCAGTTGTTCTCAGCGAGGGTCGAAAGCACTTCCACGGTCTTGCCGTCGGTGATCTGGGCGCGCGGGAACCGCTCCTGGTTGGCCTTCACCCAAGGCGGGGCGAAGCTCGAGAGGCCGTTTTTCCAGCTCGCGAACCACAGCCACGCGATGCGCACGTTGTTCTGTCTGGCGTTCTCAATGGCCGCGTCCGCGATGCTGAAATCGTACTTGCCTTCTTCGGGCTCGATCCAGTTCCAGGCCATGCCCGTCAGGACGGTGTTCAGGTGAACCCGCTTGGCCAGCATGGGCCACACCGTCTTCATGTACTCCAGGTTGGAGGAAATCGTATTGTTCAGCTCGCCGGAAAGAGCCAGCAAGGGTTGGCCGTCCACGATGAGCTGTGTGGCCATCCCACGCTTCTCCAAATGGGGAATGCTGGTATCGGCGGGCGGGGTTTGCGAGTACACCGGCGCCAGCGCGCAGAGGATCGCACAGGGAAAGAGGGTTCGCAGTTTCATAGTCATCGCCTCGTAAGGATCCGTCGGTCGTGGCAGATTGTATCATCCCGCGCGGCTGTCTGGACTCGGCAGGATCGAATGCACCGGGCAGAACCGGTCGGAGAGGCACGCGTGGGTAGAGCCGCATTGACACAACAGGTTAGCGGATCGGTGAAAAGGGCAGCGGCCGCAGGATCGCGTTGCTGATATTGTTCACTATTTCGGCATCCGATAGGCCCGGCGTGGCACGCAGCTTCTGCCAGTCGGGATTGGCGGAGAAGGCACTCCAGGTTTTGTCCCGCGCAGCCAGATCGTCATACGCCAGCATGTAGGTGAGGTTCGGCATGCGGCTCCCGACGATGGTCTGGCCGAAGAATACCGTCAACATGCCGGAGCGTCGAAAGATGTCGATCTCGCCGTCGCCAAACATCTTGATCTTGCGCGCCAGTGCCTTATCGTTGGGCGCTTCGTAAGTGCGCAGCTCGAAGATGCGTGCCGCGCGATTCTCGCCGGTTGGAGGCACCACCACCGTGGGCATCGAGGGGAAGGCCCACAGCAGCGAACTCTCCATGCGGATATAGCTCAGCTCGGTCATGGAATTGTACTCGTCGGCCGCCGCCAGAAACTCCTTGTCGGCGCCGAGCTTTTCGCGAGCGGTTTCGAAGGCGGCCAGCGACGGATAACTGGCCAGTGTCAGGACGAAGGGACTGTCGGGGGCGATGACGGCGCTAAAGCATCCGACCGGCCGGATACCGGCCCGTTCGGAAGCGGGCAAGAGGCCGCGCCGCAGATAATCGGTGGTGCGCTCCACCTGGCGCCCGTTGCGCATGCGGAAATACCGAAGCTCGATGATCACGCGTTGGACGGCGGGGGACGTCTGCGCCTGCATGAGAGAGGCTCCTATGGGAAGAGTCAGAAATGTTCTTCGTTGCACCTATCTACTGTAACCAATCGGCGCGCATCGATCGTGCCTACGGGTACAGCCGGCGGTAGACGTCGGCGTTGCGCAGGACGGCCTGCACGTAATCGCGAGTCTCGGTGAAGGGGATGGATTCCACGAACTCGGCGGGCTCGCGGTAGGTGTTCCACGCCAGCCACTCGGCCGCCCGGTTGGGACCGGCGTTGTAGGCGGCCAGCGTCTCCTCCAGCCTTCCGTCGTTCTCCTCGAGCATGGCCGAAAAAATCGAAACGCCGATCTTCAGGTTCGCCAAGGGCTGGAACAGCAGCCGGCTGCTGAAGCGTTTGATGCCCGCCTTGCGGGCGAACAGGCGGCCGGTGGCGGGGCGCACCTGCGTCAAGCCATAGGCGTTGGCGCGGGAACGCGCCTGCGGGTCGAATTCCGATTCCTGGCGGATCAGGCCGGCCAGCAGGTAGGGGTCGAGGTTTTTTTCTTGCGCGGAGCGGACCACATCGGCGCGGTATGGGAGCGGAAAGAGCAGTTCCCAGAACCTGCGCGGCGCTTGATCGAGCGCCAGGTTCAGATACTCCGGGGCCATCGACTTCATAATGCGCATGGCCCGGTGCGGAGCGTCGGCAGCTGCCGCCATCTCCATCGCCAGCAGCGGCGGCTGGCCATCGGTGCGGGCGCCGAAGCGCAATTCGGAATCGGCCAGGTCGCCCAGGCCGGCGGTTCGCAGCAGGCGCGACCGCTCGATGCGCACGGTGGTGGCGCTGGTGCCTTGGGCCGGCACCGGCTTCTGTTCGGGGAAGGTCACCGCCGCCAGAAACCTGGCGGTCTCCGCCGACGCCGCGGCGCCGGCCATCTCGGGGCGGCGCAGCCGTTCGCGCGCCAGCATGGCGTAGTAGTGGTTCTCGAAAGCCTGGGGAAGGCGCTGGTAGCAGGCTCGGGCCGCGGCCAAATCGCCTTCCTGTTCGGCGCGCCGCCCCAGGAAATAGAGCGCCGCCCCGGCGGTGAAGTGACCGGGATAGCTGCGCAGGTGCTCGCGCAGCAGGTCTCCGGCATCCGCCTGTCCGTGCAGATAGGCGTAGAAGGTCACCTTCCAGTGGCACACGCCGGCGGCCGCGTCGGCGGGAAAATCCTGGTACGCCGCCCGGTAAAGCGGCAGGTAATCGTCCGTCCGGTTCGCCAACAGGAAGCGATTGGCCGCAGAAACCAGCGCCCTCAAACGCCATGGCGATTTCGGATACTGCCGGCCCAGACGCTCGACGGCGGACATCATCTCGCCATCGTCGCCCTGACGGCGCGCGCATTCGCCCAGCTCATACAGGCGCTCGGCATCGGCCTCCGATTCGCCCAGGTCGAGGCCGCGCAAATAGGAGCAGGCCACCTTCGTGCTGCCTTTGAGAAAATCGGCTTCTCCGATGCGCACGCGCGCCTGGTCGCGCTCCAAGCCGGTAACCTGATCGGCGAGCGACCGGAACTCCGACCGCGCCAGGACATACTCGTGAACCTCCATCAGGCGATCGGGGCGCCGCAACATCAGGCGCGACGGCGGCGGCGGATAGGCGTCGCCCATGGTATCTTTGAGCGCCAGCAGAGCGGCTCCGGCGCGCGTGGCGGCTTCGCCGGTGGGGTATTGATAGTAGACGCGCTGGTAGAAGTCCGCGGCGTGAACCAGGTCGTTGGCGGCCCGGTAGCAATCGGCCAGCGTCACGTCGCCTTCGGGCTGCGGCAGTTCGGCGTAGTGCTCGCGCAGGATGCGCGCGCCTTCGGCGGCCTGGGTGGTTTCGAGCGCGCGGGCTTCCAGCAGCCATGCCTTGGCGGAAAGCGGCGATGGCGGCGAAGCGTCGTGCGTGGCAGCGAGCTCGTTTGCAATGCCGTTGGCATTGTTCGATTCCACACGCGACGCCGCCAGATACCAGGCGGTGTAATCGGCAATCTGTGACAGCGTGCCTGGAACTTTCCTCAGCGCGCCGATGGCGGCGGGATAGTCTTTGTGCTCGTAGGCCACCACGCCCAGCGCCAGTTGCGCCAGCCCGCCGTTGGTATCTTTGGAATGCGCTTTGGCGTACGATTGGACGGCCGCGCGCCGGGCGGGTGTGGGAGACTCACGATAGGCGCGAACCAGAGCGGCGAGGTCCGTGGGAGGCGCGGCGCCGGCGCCCCACCAGCCCGCACAGGCCACGAGGCCTGCGCCGCACAAAACCCTATACCATCGGGCCGGGATAGTTGTTGCCAAGCAAGTCCGGATCGTCATTGGCCAGGGTTTGCACCAGTTCCAGGTGAAGGTAATCGACCATACTCGGGCAGGGAGCGAAGAACGACTGGTGAAAGGCTTCGCGCGCGCCGTCGATGGATTTGCGGAGCGTATCGTAGAGATTGCGCCCGGCGCGGCCCGCCTGAACCGCGTCCGCTTGGAACAGGCGCATCTCGGCCGCCTGCACGCGCGCGAAGCGTTGCGCGCGGAGATGAATCCGCTGGTCCTCAAGGGGCAGGCAATCCCACGCAGACGCGGGCGGCGGAGGCGCCGGCCCAATGGTCACAAGCCCCGGCGCGGCCGGTTCCGGCATCGCACTCCAGGCGGCGGCGGCCACCTGGGTCAGCAGCTCGACCGCGGGACCCTGCACGCTTCCCCACGCATATAAAAGCGCGGGGACGCGCTCCCGCACCACCACGGGAAAGATGGAAACGCGGCCCTCGGGCGGGTGCTCCAGGAGTTTCGCCAGCTCCTCCGAGACTTCCCGCCCAGTGGTGGCGGCAATCACCGGATCGCGGCTTTCGACGGCTCCGGCCAGGGCCGCCGCGGATGCCAGCGGAATTTCCAACGCGTGGAACGCTTCGGCCGCCTCCTCCGGCACACCGCGGATCCGTTCGCCCCGAGCGGTTTCGCCCGCAATACGGAACCACGCGGCGCCGCTCGCCAACGCGCCGGTGGCGTCCAACAGCGTGGCGCCGAGCTCTTCCGGATCCGCCGCCTGGCGGATGAGCCGCACGGCCTGGTTCAACTGGTCGGCAAATTCGCGCCGCGCGCGTTCGCGTGCCTCGGCGAACAGGTTGTCCACTTCAGCCGACAACTGCGAGAGGCGGTCCTCCAGAATCTGCCGCAGCGGAGATGTGGGAGGACCGGAAGCCATGGCTGGATTCATTCTAGCAAGCCCGGGCTGCTGCTCCGCTGGCGGCTGAGAAGAGCGCTGAGCGCGGATCGCGGACGCAGGCGAGCTCGAGGAATTCCTATGCTATCGATCCGACTCCAGGAACTCCTCGATCGTCAAGCCAGCCTTCGCGATTAGCGCTCGCAGGGTTCCACGGGCGACCTGTGCGTGATCGGGGATCGAGAGTGTCACGGGAGAGCCGGTCCTGGTCAGCACAATGTGGCTGCCTCGTTGCCTCGCGACCCGCCAACCCAGCCGCTCAAACGCGCGAACGACTTCGCGAGGTCGAAGCAGCGGGAGAACGGGCATCAGACCGCCACTTCGACTTCGCGCGTGGTCACGGTCAATGGCATGCCGAGTTCTGCTCTGACAGCCAGACATTCGCGGATTGCATCGGCGATGTTCGACTCGGCCTCGGCCTCTGTTTGCCCTTGGCTGACGCAGCCCGGTATCGAGGGGCACTCGCCAATATATACGCCGTCTTCGTCTTGATAGATGCTCACAACGAATTTCATGCCAGTTCCCATTTTAGCCCATGGCCCACGCCCGCACGGAAGCGTTGACGTAACTGATAAAGGTGCGGAAGCACCCGCCGCGCCGTCCGCTGCGGGCTTGCGGTCAAGCCCTACCCCTCCCCTACAATCTAAACATGGAACCACTTTCAGGCAAGATCGCAATCGTCACCGGCGGCACGCGAGGGATCGGGCGCGCCATCGCCGAGCGGCTTCTGCGCGAGGGAGCGGCGGTCGCCATCTGCGGGCGCAGTAGCGAATCGGTGGAGCGGGCGGTCCGCGAGATGCGGCCGCTGGGGAGGATCGCCGGGCACGCCGCGGATGTCACCAAGGTGGACCGGGTCGGCGAGTTCTTCCAGTTCGTGGACCACGAATTCGGCGGGCTCGATATTCTAGTCAACAACGCCGGCGAAGGGGTCTTCCGCAAGGTGGCCCAGATGACGCCGGAGGAGTGGCACCGCAATATCGATCTCAATCTGAACGGCCCGTTTTATTGTTCCCGCGAGGCGCTCGAACGCTTCGCCAAGCGCGGCGGCGGCTTCATCGTCAATATTTCCAGCCTCGCCGGGAAGAACCCGTTCAGCGGCGGCGCGGGCTACAACGCATCCAAGTTCGGACTCAATGGTTTCAGCGAAGCCATGATGCTGGACCACCGCTACGACAACCTTCGGGTCAGCTACATCATGCCCGGAAGCGTGGACACGCAGTTCCAAGGCGGCCCCGGCCAGCGCGGCGGCGACACAAGCTGGATGATCGCTCCGGAAGACGTGGCTGAGGCGGTCGCTTTGGTGCTCGCCATGCCGGCGCGAACCATGATCAGCCGGATCGAGATGCGACCCTCGCGCCCCAAGAAGTAAACCTCGTTCCTTTGGTACAATTCGGCTCTTAGTGAACATTCCAGCCGAAAAACGAGATTGGCGCCTGATGCGGGCAATGTTCCACACCATAGCGCCCCGCTACGACTTCATTACGCGCGCCTTCTCTTATGGGATGGACCGGCGCTGGAAGAGGGCCTGCGTCGAGCGCGCCGGGCTGTCCGAGAATCCGCTGGTGCTCGATCTGGCATCCGGCACGGGCGACTTTTCCCGCCTCGTCGCGCGGCGATACCCCGGTTCCCGGCCCTTGGCCGTCGATCTGACCGAGCGCATGCTGCAACTCGCCCGGGCCCACGGCGTCCCTCGCGCGGTCTGCGCCGACGTGGCATCGCTTCCCTTCGCCGACGGGGCTTTCGATGGCGTTTTCATTGGTTACGGTCTGCGCAATTTTCGAAACCTGCCGGCGGCGTTGCGCGAGATCGAGCGCGTCACCCGTCCCGGCGGGATGCTCGTCAGCCTGGACTTTTTCCTGCCTGCCAACCGCTGGCTGCGGCGGCTGTATCTCGGCTACCTTTACGCGCAGGGCGTGTTCTGGGGCTTGGTGCTTCACGGGCAAACGCGAGTTTACACCTATATCCCCGATTCGCTCAGAACTTTCGTGTCCATCGACGAGTTTTCATCCCTGCTGCGCCGCGCGGGATACCGTCCGGTGGATACGCGCCGTTTCATTCTGGGCGGAATCGGCCTGCATTGGGCGGCGAAGGAATCATCCATTGAAAGGCCACCACTATGAAAGAACGGCTGCGCGCCTCCGATTACCGTTTCATCGTCGTCTGTCTCGTGCTGTTTGCCGGAGCCGCCTGGTATTCGGTACGCAACTTCTACCGGGCTTTTCCGGAAGCTTCCATCGATTTCCGCGTGAGCCGCGACGATGCGCAGCTTCTCGCCGGGCGCTTTCTGGCCGGGCAGGGCTACCGCGTCGAGGGCTACCGGCAGGCCTCGCGTTTCAACTACGACGATGATGCCAAGACGTTCCTCGAGCGCGAAGCCGGCCTGGAGCAGGCCAACCGCATCATGGGCACGCGCGTCCGTCTGTGGCGCTGGGCCTACCGATGGTTCCGGCCGCAGCAGAAGGAGGAGTACGGCGTCGAGATCACTCCGGCCGGCGAGTTGGCGGGCTTCCACCACGAGATTCCCGAGGAAGCCGCGCGTCCGGCCGCCACCGCCGAACAGGCGCGCGCCCTGGCCGAAGATTTCCTGCGGACCCGCATGCGTCGCGATCCGGCGTCGCTCGAATTCGTCGAGGAATCGGACCAGACGCGCCCGCATCGCGTGGATCGCGAGTTCACGTGGAAAGAGCGCGACTTCAATCTCCACGATGCCACCAACCGTCTGACCGTCGCGGTTCTGGGCAATGAAGTGGGCGGCTATCGCGAGTATCTCAAGATTCCGGAACAGTGGACGCGCGATTACGAGCGCCTGCGCTCCAAGAACGAGGTGGCGCAGCTCGTCGATTCAGCGCTGCTGGTGGCGCTGATTCTGGGCCTGGTGGTGGTCATCGTCATCCGCGTGCGCCGCCAGGACGTGCGCTGGCGCCGCGCGGCGGTGGTGGGGCTGGTGGGCATGGTGCTCTCGCTGTGCGCCAGCCTGAACGAGTTTCCACTGCACGAATTCGGGTATCCCACCACGGATTCCTACGGCAGCTTCCTGTCGCAGCAATTGTTGCAAGCCCTGCTCTCCGCGCTGGGATCGGGGGGCCTGTTGTTCGTGCTCATAGCGGGCGCCGAGACCCTCTACCGCGAAGCGCTTCCCAATCAGATTTCGTTGGGCAACCTCTTCCGCCCGCGCGGCCTCCGCACCAAGCGCTTTTTTTTGGGGCTGATCTTGGGCATTACGCTGGCCGGCATATTCATCGCCTACCAGACGGTGTTCTACATTGTGGCCTACCGCTTCGGCGCCTGGTCGCCGGCGGATGTTCCCTACGACAATCTGCTCAATACGCGCTTCCCGTGGCTGTTCGTGCTGTTTTTCGGGTTCTTCCCCGCGGTTTCCGAGGAGTCTCTGTTCCGCATGTTCGCCATCCCGTTCCTGCGCAAGCTGGTGCGGTACCTTCCCGTGGCGGTGGTGCTGGCGGCCTTCATCTGGGGCTTCGGCCACGCCGGATATCCGCAGCAGCCGTTCTACATTCGCGGCGTGGAAGTAGGCATCGGCGGCGTCGCGCTGGGCTTCGTCATGCTGCGCTGGGGCATCCTGCCGACGCTGGTGTGGCACTACTCGATGGATGCGGGTTACACCGCCCTGCTCCTGGTGCGCTCGCACAACCTCTATTTCCGGCTCTCCGGCGCGGCCAGCGCGGGGATTGTCGTGCTGCCGCTCCTGCTGGCGCTGGTGGCTTATTGGCGGCGCGGCGGATTCGATCCGGAGGCCGGGCTGCTCAACGCGGACGAGCGCGCCGCGGTTGAGGAACCCGCCGAAGCGGCGCCGGCCCTTGCGCCCGCCACCATGGAGTACCGGCCGCTCACCAACCGCGTGCGTGTGGCGGCCATCGCGATCTTCGCGGCCGGCCTGCTGAGCCTGCTGATTCCGGTGAGCCGTTTCGGCGACTCGCCGAAATACAAAATCCCGGCCGGGCAGGCGCGCGCCGGGGCGGACGCGTTTCTCAAGCAGCAGGGTCTGGATCCCGGCGGCTTTCGTCATCTGACCTACCCGGCCACCCACTGGAGCGGTGAAGACAGTCTGGCGGGCAAGTATTTTCTGGAGCGGCGGTCGGTGAGTTTTGCCTCGAAACTTTTCGAGCGGTATCGCCCGGTCCAGCACTGGATGACGCGTTATTTCAAATCGCTGGATCAGGAAGAAGTCACCGTATCGGAGCATCCGGAAACCGGCAAGTTGCTGGGATTCACACACACCATTCCCGAAGACCGCCCCGGCGCCGATATTCCCGAGGATCGAGCGCGCCAGATCGCCCTCGCCTTTGCCGCGGCCGAGGGGTGGGACCTGGCCGCCATGGACTTGAAGGAGAGTTCATCGGAGAGGAAGAAAGCGCGGCGCGATTACACGCTCGAATGGGAGGCCCGTCCCGGCGACCCGCGCAACCTGGACGAAGCCCACTACCGCGTGCACGTCGAAGTGGCCGGGGACCGCGTCTCCGAGCTGCGGTCGTACTGGAAGATCCCGGAAGCCTACGAGCGCAGCCGCGAACAGCAAAACGCGCTCTCGATCGCGGTGATGGCGCTGCGCATCGGGATGATTGCGGCGGGCATAGTTTGCGCGCTCTGGCTGCTGATTCAAGCCACGCGCAAGGGACTGGTGCAGTGGCGCGGGGCCATCCGGCTGGCCCTGCCCGCGACGTTGCTGTTCGCGCTGGCCTGGCTGCTCTCGTTCGAGTTCATGCTGAAAGCCTATAACACCGCGATTCCACTCGAAACTTTCCAGGCCGGCCTGTTCATGACGCTGCTGATGAGCGTGATCTTCATGTTCCTGATCCTGGTCGCGGCGGCGGCTCTGGTCGCTTTGTTCTATCCGGAGAGCATGGAGGCCTGGCGCGCGGCCAATCGCGGGCTGTTGGGCTTGGATGCCGGAGCGGCGCTGCTGGCGGCGGCCGGCCTCGGGATTCTCCTGAACCAACACGACGCCATGCTCCTGAGCCACCATCACGCACAGGCGCTTTTCGCCATCGTCAGCCCCGACCTGATCGTCAGCCGCGCGCCGGCCCTGGCGGCCGTGGCGGGGGCCGCGCGGTCGGTGCTCATGAACGCGGCCATCCTGGCATTCATCGCGATTCTCATAAAGAGGCTGCCCAAGTGGTGGATGCTGGCTCTGCTGGCGCTGGCGGCGCTTTCGGTGAATCTCTCGGGAGACATCCGCACGCTGGGCGAGTTCGCGCTCCAGTATGCCATGGCCGCCATCTGGGCCGGGTGTGCCGCGCTGTTCTGCCTGTTGTTCGCGCGCAAGAATTACCTGGCCTATGCGCTGGTGCTGTGGGCCATGGGGCTGCGGCCGGCCATGATGGAGTTGTTCGGCAATGGGAATCCGGCGCTCGATCGCCAGGGATGGATCGTGGCGGGCGTGCTGGCGGTGAGCGTGGTGTGGGCGCTGGCGCCGGCACTGCGGCGGAGGACGTAGGGGACTGACGAATCTGTCCCAAGGAGCCGCCTCTTGCGACGCGCGGACGGATCCGTCTGTCCCCGGCCCTTCCGCAATACGTTAAGATGGCGTGGACGTGACCATACCGCGATCTTCTCCGGCCGAAGCGTCGGGCGCCAGCGACCACCGCGCCGCGCTGCTGGCGGGCTACCTGGGGTGGACGCTGGATGCCTTCGATTTCTTCCTGGTGGTCTTCTGCCTGACCGCCATCGGGCGCGAGTTTCATGAGTCCGACGCGGCCATGGCGCTGACGATTACCGCTACGCTGGCCTTCCGTCCCATGGGCGCCTTTCTCTTCGGCCTGCTGGCCGACCGCTATGGGCGCCGCTTGCCACTGGTGCTCGTCCTCGTTTTTTTCTCGGTCATGGAGGTTGCCTCCGGCCTGGCGCCCAATTACACCGTGTTCATGCTGCTCCGGGTGCTGTTCGGGATCGGAATGGGCGGCGAATGGGGCGTGGGTGCGTCACTCACCATGGAGAAGGTGCCGACCCGGCTGCGCGGATTGCTCTCCGGGTTCCTCCAGCAGGGCTATGCCATGGGTTACCTGCTGGCGGCCGTGTGCTATTTCTTCGTCTTCCCTCGCGTAGGCTGGAGGCCCTTGTTCTTCCTCGGCGGGCTGCCCGCGCTGCTGGCAATATTCGTGTTCACGCGCGTGAAAGAGTCGGAAGTGTGGAAGAAGACCCGCCATGAGAGTTGGGGCCAGTTGGGCCGGGCGATTCTGGCGAACTGGAAAATGGGTCTCTACATGGCCGTGCTCATGACGGCCATGAATTTAGCCTCCCACGGCACGCAGGACATGTACCCGACCTTGTTGGAACGCCAATGGGGATTCCACGTGGCCGGGCGCTCCGCCTTGACTGCGTTCTCTATGGTGGGAGCCATTCTGGGCGGAACGCTCTTTGGCTTCCTCTCCGACCGCATCGGGCGGCGCCGCTCCATGGTCATCGCGCTGCTGGCGGCGGTGCTGATGATCCCCATCTGGGCCTTCTCGCCGTCGGTGACACTTCTGGTCGTCGGGGCGTTCATGATGCAGTTCATGGTTCAGGGCGCCTGGGGCGTGGTGCCGGCGCACCTTTCCGAACTGTCTCCCGACTCGGTGCGCGGCTTTCTGCCGGGCTTCGGTTATCAGTGCGGCGTGCTGATGGCGAGCTCGGTGGCTTACATCGAGGCGATATTCGCCCGCCGCACCAGCTACGCGGTGGCCATGGCGGTAACGGCCGCTACCGTGTTCCTCATGGCGGCCATTGCCACCGCGCTGGGGCCGGAACGGCGCGCCGCGAAGTTCGGCTAGTATGCCGCACTCGACTGAAGAGATTCGCGCGGCCATTGCGGCCTTCCTCAAAACCTCGAAACAGCCGGCCCTGCTCGAACCCGGCGAGGAACTTCTTCCGCTGACCGAAGATAACTTCTCGCTCGATCTCCGCGGCGGGCGCCTCACGTTGCAGGCTTGGGACCGCACCCGCAATCTGACGCGGCGCGTCACCGCCATCCAGCAGCCCACCAGCGCGCGCCTCGAAATCACCGTCGAGCGATTCGCCCGCCGCCAGGGCCGGCTCTTCCTGCTCGATCTCGCCCGGCGCGCCGGAGCCGACCTGGGCCGGCGCAGCGCCCGTCTTGTGTTCCGCGAGCGCTTCCGCCTCTTTCTGCGCCGCCAGTTCCCCGAGTGGAAGCTGGCCGAATTGAGCGCCGAGCCGAACCTGGAATTCAGCCTCTCCCCCGCGTTTCCGCGTGCCTTTCTGCGCCACGGGCAGCACGCCTGGGCGGCCATTGCCTGTCCGCCGCAGAGCGACGCCGCGGCGGTTCTTTCGTTCGGCCTGATCTGGCTCACCTACCTGCGCGGGCGCGAACGGCGCGTGGCGCTGGAAGGCCTGGCCATCTACGTTCCGGCGGGCCGCGAGCGCTCCACCGCCCTGCGCCTCTTGTGCCTCAACCTCGCCGTCGCCCGCTTCGAGCTGTTTTCCTATACCGAACAGGATTTCGTCGCGCGCATCGACCCGCGCGACCATGGCAATCTGGACACGCGCCTCGAGCCCTGCCGCCGCCCCGCGCCCAACCAGTTGGAAACCTGGCAGCGCGTCATCTCCCTGCCCGGCGTGGAGCGGGTTGTCAAACACGATGGACGCTCCAGCCTGCGCGTTCGCGGCATCGAGTTCGCCGAACTCTCCGGCGGCGAACTGCTTTTCGGTCTGGGCGAACGCCGTCCGGCGCGCGAGCATCACGCCGCCGAAATCGAGCGCCTGGTCGAGGAACTCGACCGCGCCCGCTCGCCCGAAGCCCAAGACCGCGGGCATCCGCTCTACCGGCAGTGTCCCGAAGCCTGGCTGGAATCCCAGGCTCGCGCTCAGATCGAGACCCTGGACGCCTCACTCCTGTGCGACCCCATCTACGATCAGGTGCCGGCCTTCGCCGGGGGCGAGCGCGGCATTCTGGACCTGCTGGCCGCCGACCGCGCCGGCCGCCTCACCGTTGTGGAACTCAAAGCATCGGCCGACCTGCACCTGCCGCTCCAGGCGCTGGACTACTGGATTCGCGTCAAATGGCACCTGGACCGCGGCGAGTTCCCGGCCCACGGCTACTTCCCCGGTCTGCTCTTGCGCCCTGACCCGCCGCGCCTCTTGCTGGTCTCGCCGTCGTTGGAATTCCACCCCACCACCGAAACCATCCTGAGTTACTTTTCCCCCGCAATCGAAGTGGAGCGAATCGGCCTGGCGGCGGATTGGCGAAAGGGTTTGCAGGTGATGTTCCGCCTCCGCGGCCCGGAGCGGCCGGAGTGAGGGGGGCGGGCAATGCGGCGGCGGGAGCTGCCTGCCGAGGACGCGTCGTGAAATTCAGCTGTTGCTGTGTACCTGGACAGGATCGTGCTGCTACTCCGGCAGCTTGGTCCGGGCGCCGTAATAATAAGAACAAATACTTAACGAAGTAATACTAGCCGGTTTGTCGCCAAACCGCCGAATGACCCAAACGAGACGGTGGTGACGCCGGAGCACTGAGGAGCAATATCGGCAAATATCGGCAGCGATCCCCGGCGCGAATCGAAGCGGCTGAACTTGGCTTTGTGCCGCGGCGCCCTCTTCAAGCCTGCTGCAGTTTCCGAGTGGCGCGTCGTTTCGGGGTGGCCTTCGGTCCGGTGCTTCACCGGCAGATCGCCGGACACCGTTGATATCCGATAATTGAAAGGTCCGCAATAAAGGAGGCTCTACCCCGATGAACACCAGAAGGCTCGCCATGGGCGGAATAATCGGAATACTCGTTTGGACTACCCTGTCGCCGGCCCATGCGCAACTCGCGGATCCCAACAGCGCCGGTGTTGCCATGGGACATTATCACCTCTACGTGCAGAATATCGATGAACAACGCCGCTTCTGGGCTAACCTCGGCGGAACTTCCGCGACCCTGGGCGATCTTGTCGCCATTCGGTTTGCCGACGTATACGTGGCGTTGGAACAGGCTGGACCCCGGGCCGGCACGGACGGTTCCGTGGTGGGGCACATCAGTTTCAAAGTAAGGGTCCTCAAGGAAGCATGGGCCAAGCTCGAGGCTGGCGGATGGAAGGTCACTCCCAGTCCCATTAACAATCCCAAGCAGGCTTTCGTTGTCGCTCCGGACGGTATTCGAGTAGAACTGAATGAAGACGAGTCGGTAGGCTCGGCCGCCGGGAATCACCACATCCACTTCTACACCCCCGCGATTCCCGAAATGCAAGAATGGTACGTCAAGGTATTTGGCTCGGTTCCGGGCAAGCGCGACCAATTCGATGCCGCTGACCTGCCAGGTGTGAATCTGTCGTTCTCTCGCGCCCGGAACCCGGTCGCGCCAACCGCCGGGCGCGTCCTGGACCACATCGGTTTCGAAGTGCGGGACCTGAAACGCTTCTGCCAGCATCTGGAAGCCAGCGGGGTGAAGCTCGACCAGGAGTACTCGAAGCCGGCTGGCCTCCCCTTCGCGGATGCGTTCCTCACCGATCCCTGGGGAACGCGCATCGAGCTGACCGAAGGGTTGCGGTAACCTGTCCAGTTCTTCCGCGTTCAGACCCTCGAGATCGCTCTCGCCGACGGCCCGGCCGGTATGCACGCGGGGCTACGGGGCGGCTGAAGCCCCGGAATGGCGGGGCGGCCGCCATGGATGTCGAGTCGGATCCGCCGATCTATAACTCACTTGTTGTGTCGAAAAACGTCAAAAACGTCAAAAATGGTCATTGACAATGGGGACCACTTCGACTACCCTACTCCCGCCAAGGGATTATGCTCCCCTAATCTCTGTTATACAGCACCGCTTGGGCGTGGAGGTGAGAGGTTCGTGCACGCAGGTTCGGTGCGGGAGTTGAGACCCAGGAGCGTCCGTCTCCATTGGGGATACGGCCGGGAGTAGAGCAACTGCAAAGCGGGTTGAGGCGTAGCAGTGAGAGGGTGGTTCCGTATTAGTTCTCTTTATAGACCCGCGGGACACGTGAGAAGCTACGTATGGCTGGCGTCTCTGGTCCTGCTGTTCAGTGGTCTCGCCTTCGCCCAACGGGACTTGGGCACAATCACTGGCAGGGTCACGGACCCGTCGGGTGCGGCGGTGCCAAGTGCAACAATCACGATTACCGAGGACGCGACCGGGGAGAGCTACAAGCTCGAGACCACGACGACCGGGGACTACACCCGGCCGGCGCTCAGGCCCGGGATTTACACCGTGACTGCGGAGGCGGAAGGCTTTCGGCGAGTGACCGAGCAGAACGTCGAGGTCACGGCTGGAGGCAGGGTGGGCGTCCCTCTCAGTATGCAGGCCGGGGATATCACCGAGTCGAGTGAAGTGACCGGTCAAGCACCGCTGGTGCAAAACGAAAGTACCCAGCTCGGTGCTCAGTTGAACGCAGACGCGGTCGCCACGATGCCACTCGGCGCCCAGCGCACCTTCACTTATCTCGCACGGCTATCGCCCGGCATCGTTCCAGGGGAATCCAGCAACGATGCGTCCACCGGCGGCTTCTCCGCCAACGGCGTGCGCTCGAATGGGCAGAACAACTACCTGCTGAATGGTGTCGATAATAACGTTAATGTCATCGACTTCCTGAACGGGTCCGCGTACGTCATCGGTCCGCCGCCTGAGGCGATCGGCGGGGTACAGGTTGTGACCAGCGGCGCAGACGCGGAGTACGGCCGGGCCGCCGGAGGCGTGATCAACGTCAATCTCAAGACCGGGACCAACCAGCTCCACGGCGGCTTGTGGGAGGTCCTCCAGAACAACGACCTCAATGCCAACTCGTGGATTAACAACGGCGTTGGACAGCCACGGCCAGTATTCAAACAAAACCAGTTTGGCGCGGCGGCGGGTGGCCCTATCATCAAGAATCGCTTTTTCATCTTCGGGGACTATCAGGGCACCCGGATCGCGAACGTGAACAGCTCCGGTTTCGGCACCATCTCCACTCCGGCGGAGATTAAGGGCAATTTCTCGGGCTTGCTTGGGAACTCGATTGGGGCCGGCGCGCTGGGGAACATTGCCCAGTACGAGATTTTCGATCCCACCACCACCCAGACGGTCAATGGCCAACTGGTGCGTGATCCGTTTCCCGGAAACATCATCCCCGCCAGCCGGATCGGCCCCATCCAGGCCAAGATCCTCAACCTCCTGCCGGCGCCGAACCAGCCCGTGAACGGCTTCCCGATCAATGATTACTACTACATCTCGCCGGGTCATCAGGACGTTGACTCAGGCGATCTTCGCTCCGACTTCAAGCTCAGCAACAAGGACAGCCTCTACGGCTCACTGAGCTGGTACGACAATACAAGAACTAGCGTCCCTGTCCTTCCCCTGGGACTCGGTGACAGCTTTGGAGGAGACAGCCAAATTACCCCGACCCGCAACGCGCAACTTGGGTACACGCGAGTTTGGACTCCGTGCATCGTTTCGGAGACCCGGGTCGCCGTCACGCGCCTGACCACCTCAATTTTCGGCCCCGGTCAGGCCGTGGATGACTACCAGGCCTACGGTATCGGAGGATACGACCCCACCCCGGAGCTTGCGCTGAATGGCGGGCTGCCGGGGATCTCGGCTTCCCGCTATACATTTTTGGGCGCGAGCAATTGGCAGCCCATGAACATGCGCAGCAACGTCCAGGACTACATCCAGAACCTGGCTATCGCGAAGGGATCGCACGCGTTCAAGCTCGGAGCCGAGTACCGGTTTATCCAGTTCCCTTTCGTGCAGGTCCCCGATCCGCACGGCACCTTTTACTTCTCGCAGAACGCAACGGCATATCCTTCCACGGCGAACGGCAGTTCCGGCCTGGCTTTGAACACCAATACCGGCGATGCGATGGCCTCGTATCTGCTGGGCGTTGTGGACACTGGCGAAATCTCCTCGGTCAACCAAATCTCTTCGCAGAAGGAAACCTACTCGGTCTACGCTCAGGACGACTGGAAAGTCACCCCGAAGCTGACCGTGAACCTGGGGGTGCGGTACGAGCTCTTCTCGCCCACTTATGAGAGGTTTGGCCGAGAGTCCAACTTCGTGTTCAACCCAGCAGCGCCGACGCTCGAGATCCCGCAGGGGGCCGACCAGAACGCCGCTCTGCCGCCAAACTTTGCCACCGCCTTCCCGAACGTCACGGTGACCCGCGGCCAGGTTTCCAAGTACATGATCCCGTGGGACAAGTCGGACTTTGGCCCGCGGTTTGGCCTGGCCTACAAAGTGGCTCCGAAGACCGTCTTTCGCCTGGGCTTCGGAATCTTCTACGGCGGCGAGGAAAACCAGGGCGGCACTCCCAACCTCGGCGAATCGGTGCCGTTCAACGAAACGGTCGAGCTGGCACGGACCGACCTGAATCTGAACCCCATCGGCCTGTTCGCTTCGAATCCGTTTTTCCCCAATGGATTTGCCGGCGGGCTACCTTCGAACGTTTTTAGCCTGCCTGCCCCGATCAGCTTCCGCGGCATCGCCCAGGACTTCCGGATTCCGCTGGTGAACAAGTGGAACGTGGCTTTCCAGCGCGAGTTGCCTTGGGGCGTGGCGCTGGAACTGGCCTACGTCGGCAACAGCCAGATCCACCAAACCTCGAGCGTTGGTACCAATCATGCACTCAACGCGAATGCCTGCCCCAACTTCGGGACCACCAACCCCAACATCACTTGCGCGGCGCTTGAACCAATTCCGTACATCGGGGAGGGTGTCCTCACCGTCAGCAGCGGATATGGGAACTACAACGCGTTCACCGCGAAGGCGGAGAAGCGGCTGTCTAACGGCGTGGAGTTCATCAGCTCCTACAGTTGGTCGCACGCTCTGTCGGATGCGTGCCCCGCTCTGACCCCGTGCGCGATCTTCGATCCGACCAACCTCAGGAGCGATTACGCCAACGCGGAGTGGGACATTCGCCAGAGTTTCACCACCGGCTTCACCTACCAACTGCCGGTCGGAAAGGGCAGGCAGTTCGGGGCGCATTTGAATCCTGTGCCCGACCGCATGTTGGGCGGATGGGCGCTGAACGGCATTCTGACCCTCCGCGGCGGCATTCCTATGAGTCTGGCGTACAACGGATGTCAGGGTGTGTGGAATTCGTGCCGGCCTGACATCGTGGCTGGGAAGAATGCGAACGCCGCGCCTGCCGGAGGCCGGAGCGCGGCAGAATGGTTCGACACCGGCGCGGTCGCGTATCCCGCCCCTCTGACAGGCGGCGACGCGGCTGCGTTCACCATACGCGCTCCGGGAAACAGCACGCTCGACGCTGCGCTGTTCAAGACCTTCCGCATCACCGAGCGATGGAACCTGGAATTCCGGTTCGAGGCCTTCAACGCGTTCAACAAGACTCAACTCGGCAGCCCCGACATGAACCTGCAAGACTCGACCTTCGGCAAGATCACTTCGAGTTCGGGTCAACGTAACGCCCAGTTTTCTCTCCGGCTGCATTTCTAGTCTCCCGTTTCCGAAATCAACAGCATGGCCTTGTCTGGCGGTTCAGGTAGAGGCCAACAATATCACGCACTTTCGGGATGAACGCCGGGTCTGTGCTGAATTTGAAGGAATCTACACGGTGGGGTTGCAGCTTGTATTTCCGCCAGGTTCGTGGCACGGTTGCCGAGCTGACCCGCTGCGCCTGGGCCATGGTTCGGACACTCCAGTGGGTGGCATCTTTGGGCGTGCTCTTCATGGTCGCTTCCACGATGGCGGCTTCCTTTTCCGCCGAGATCCGCTTGGGGCGACCCGCTCGCGGCCGGTCTTCCAAGATGCCAGCCAGACCTTCGGATTGGTACCGACCGCGCCATAACAGGACCGTCGGAACCGAGGTCTCCTAGCGGGCTGCCCGGCCCGACTACCGATACCGGTACACCCGGACTCGCTGGATCGCGCGCTCGCCGGCCGACAGGCGAACGCCGCTGCCGGACTGGCCGGCGTCGGCGGCGGCCCCGAGATCGTATTGCAGCACCGAATCGTCGCCGGCCAGAAAACGCGTGAGCACCCACTTGCCATTCTCGAAACGTCCGGCTTCCTGGCGGGCGATCCCCGCAAACGCAGGCCCGGGCGTACTCGGAGTGAAGGTGACTTGCAGGTTGTTTCCGGCCATGAGGTATTCGTCCGGCCCCGTCGCCATGAAGATGCCGTAGCCGGTCGTGTCGGGGATGGCAGTGGGATTCCGACGATTGCGCACCAGCCCGGCATTCAGGGTGTAGGCGCCAAGCCTGATCGTCCGGTTGGTCCGTCCCCCGAGGCGCTGAGGAGCAAGTCAGGCGATCGAGGACCTAGCGGTGGCGGTAAAGCCTCACTCGCTGGATGTTGCCGTTGGGGAGCACGCCGCCGCAAAGCCGAACGTACTTACCCGAGCCGCTCTCGTCGCCGTTCAGCCTACGCCCGGGAACCCAGCGGCCATCCAGAAACGTACCCTCGTCAATGGAGAGAATGCCGGCGATGGGATCTCCCGGCGAGTTCGGGGAGAAGGTGACGTCCACCGGTCCGCTGCCGGCCACGATGTACTCATCCGGTCCGATGGCGATAAAGATAGCGCCGGCGCGATCCGGGTCTTCGGCTGGCGCGGGCGATGGCGCGGGCGTAGCAGGCGCCCCGGGGACGGGCTTGAGACGAGTGTAAGTCACTTGCCCAAAGCCGTTGTCTTGTTGAATGACTTGGCTTTTTTGCGGCATTCGGTTTAACCGGGGACGAGTGTAACTCACCTCCAGGACGTAGTTGCCCAACGGGACCTTCTGCGGCGGCTCTTCCGCGATGACTATCACGCCGGCCATCTTGCCCTTGCCTTGGCTCTCCAGAATTAGGGGGGAGAGTTGGGCAATGATGGCGTAGCTCCGCGCCAGCGGCAGGTCCCCCGGCGCCTTCCTCGTCCCAAAAGGAGCCGTGAAAAAGAAATCGTCCGCATCGGGGGCGAAACGGCGTCTGACTTCTTCCAGAACGCCGGGTTCGAGAGTGAAAAGCAAACTGTCGATCCCGAAGGGACTGAAACCCATGGCATCGTGCTGCCCCACGGCGTAGAAAATGTTGTGTGCGCCCATACGGTGGAAGGCCTCGGGGATGAACAGCGGATTGCCGGGAGTGTGGTACCAGTTGACTGTGTCGCGGATGTCAACCGTGCCGCCCATGTCCGGCGAGCGGAAGTCAATGGCCGGCGCGCCCACTTTCCATAGGTCCCCCACGTGAGGCTCCGGGCAGCCGCTGGGATAAGTCCCCGGCATCCGGTCCCCCCTGGCGAGCCAGGTGTTCACGAACATGGGTATCGGGTATTGGGCCTTGCCCGCGGCCGCCACCCGGCCAACGTAGCGCGCATAATTCCAGGCCATAAGATCTCGTCCGTGTATGGGGCCTTTCCAAAAACCTCTTCCCAGGTCCCGGACGTCTTGGCCCCGGCCTTCTCCCACGCCTCGCGGAATTCCGGATACAGAGCGTCCTTCTGGCCGGTCATATAGTCCAGCAACTCTTTCGGCACGGGTTCCGCGAAGGCCTTGTTGGCCGCCTCGCTCCGGTCCCGCGTATCGCCCAGCACGCCCACCTCGTTCTCTACCTGGATCATGATGACCCGGCGGCGGGAGTCCACCTCCTTGACGTGCCGCATGAGGGCGGCGAAGGCGCGGCTATCGGCATCCAGGTTCGCCGCGCTCAATGTGGACAGTATCTCCAGAGTCTTGCCATCTTTGTCCTGAACCAGGGGGAACCGGTTCTGTGCGGTCTTGACCCACTCGGGAACATAGCTGGACATGCCGTTCTTGAAGCTTCCGAACCACACGAACACCAGCCGCAGATTGTTAGCTTCCGCGGCCCGGATCTGACCGTCCACCAGGGTGAAGTCGAATTGGCCTTCTTTGGGTTCCATCATTTCCCAATAGACCGGGGCCAGAACTGTGTTGAGGTGCATCGCCGCAAGCTGGGACCATTGCGTCTTCACGAAATCGAGATTGGAGGTCGTGGAGTTGTGCAGTTCTCCCGCCAGCATCAGAAAGGGCTTGCCGTCCACCACCATGTGGGCGGCGGCGCCCTGCTTCTGGAGGTAGGGAATCGGGGTGGTCGCCCGCGAGCACGCCGCCAGCGTAGCGAGCGAACACAGGGCCACGACGCCACAGAAACCACGCTTTTTCATTGCTTGCCTCCTGGGCATATTGTCCCAGCAATTGTAGCATCGGGAATTTCCACATTGGCGCCCGGAACTCTTCTGCTTGCCGTTTGGGAGGCGCCGTGACTTTCAACGTGACAGTTCCAGACGCCGTGTATCGGCCGATGGCGGAATTGGCTGCGCGGCACGGGGTTTCGGTGGAACGGCTAAGGCGATCCCGCCTTGTTCGACGTGATTTCGACATGAACCCCATGTTCTGCTCGATGGGACTCGTATGCGGCCAACTTGAGGCCGCCTTCGTGCTCTCCTGATCGATTGCCACCACTACGTTTGGGAGCACGGCATCGACAGCCCTGTCATCAACGGCTGGAAGTGGCCCTCTGTAGCTGCCTACGCAGGGTGCTGCTCGCCCAAGATGCAGCGCACCGTATCGCGCGCAATCAGTAGTTCTTCATCCGTCGGAATCACCCAGCCCTGTAACCTGGAATCGCCCGTGCTGATTTGCCCTTCCCGCCCGATGGTCTGCGCGTTTTGATCCGGTTCGAGCGTCAGCCCCGCCCACTCGAGGCCTTGGCAAATGCGCGCGCGAATCTCCGGTGCGCTCTCCCCGATTCCGCCCGTGAATATCACCGCGTCCGCTCCGCCCATGCCCGCCAGAAGCGCTCCAATGTACTTCCGTGCCCGGTAACAGAAAATCTCGATCGCCAGGCGTATGCGCCGGTCGTCGTGCTCCCGCAGTTCCTGCAGCAGCACTTTCATGTCGTTCGTCACCCCGGAGATCCCCAGCAAGCCAGATTGCGTGTTGAGCAGCGCCTCCACTTCGGTCGACGACAGCCCTTCCTTAGTCGCAATCAGGCCCAGGACCGCCGGGTCCAGATCGCCCGACCGCGTCCCCATCACCAGGCCTTCCAGCGGCGTCATACCCATCGACGTGTCCACCGGCCATCCGCCCCGGATCGCTGTTGCGGAACAACCGTTGCCCAGGTGTAGCGTTACCACGTTCGTCTGTTCCCTCGTCAGTTGCCGAAGAATCCGATAGCGGTGCGCCACATACCGGTTCGATGTCCCGTGAAACCCGTAACGCCGGATGCGGTGCCGCGCGTACAAATGATACGGCAATGCATACAAATACGCATAATCGCAAAGTGAAGTGTGAAACGCCGTATCGAACACCGCCACCTGCGGCATGCCGCGGCCGAATATCTCGCGCACCGCCAGGATGCCTTTCACGTTGTTCGGATTGTGCAGCGGCGCCAGGTCGATGCAGTCTTCGATCCCCTTCAACACCTCATCGGTGACGATCGCCGACTCCCGAAACATCTCGCCGCCATGCACTACCCGGTGTCCCACCGCGTGCACATCGGTCAAGCCGCGGATTTCCGCCACCCCTGACTTCTCCGAAGCCAGCCATCGCAGCACATTGTCGAGCGCTGCCGATATGTTGCGAACCGGTGCGGTCACTTTCTGTCGCGGGCCGTTCCGCGTCTCAACCGTGATGATGGCCTCACCGCCAATCCGTTCTACGTAGCCCCGGCACAATCGCTCATCGCTGTCCCGCCGGATGCGTTCGAGGTCAGTCGCAATCACCTGGAATTTCAAACTGGAACTGCCCGCGTTGAGCACAAGAACATTCATAGGTTCTCCCTTCATTCTCACAAATTCCGCCCATCCACGGTCTATCTCCGCGAGATCCCCTCCTCCGTGCCGCCTGGGCGGAAATGTCGCTGGTGCAGCGGAGAACTGGATTTGCGGCGCTCTGGCGTGCTGCGAGGGGCAGTTGAAGCATCTGGGAGTGCCAATGTCCACCCTGGCCTACGCGAATGAACATCGGCCGTGGGAGCTTTACCAGACGGTGTTCGAGTGGCCATGTGGTGCTCACTTTAGGTGCGAACCTGAGCGCCCTGACAAGGAACTGCCTGCTGGCGGCAATCCGGAGCTTCCTTTCCTTCGTCGCTGATCGCGGGCCGCTGGTGGCGAAACAGTGTGCAGATGTGTTGAGAGTTCCGTTCAAAAAGGCGCCCAAACGCCGCTCGTGCTCGTTATCCCGCCGCGCTTCCCGTCCCGGCTCGGCCGGAGAGGCGGGGCGAACATCGGCGTGCAGCGTGACCGGCTTCTCATCCAGACACACCACCGGCTCTTTGGGATCGTAAGGTTTTTCATGCCACTGCTCACTTTTGCCGGGCCCCAGCTTGACAGGCCCACCCCACAAGTCGTATCGCTGGAATGGAGTACTACAAATCGTGATTTGGCAAGCGTGCCCATGACGATTAGGGAGATGTTAATGTAATGGAATGCGCAATTGGCTCGATGTCCGATGGAGTATTTGGAAGCACGCCCTGCGTTGGGGGGGCGGATTGACCTTAATGCTTTGGGCGTTATTGGGAGCCGCCTTTACGCTTCGAGACAGCTTCATACCCTCGGAAATGAGAACGAAGCTCGATAGCTCTGTCCTGATCCAGTACTGGGATTGGCGTACATGGATAATAGGGGCGCTAGTGATCCTATTGGTATCTGCGTTGGAGGGCTGCTATCGGGGGCATAGGCATTACTCTGAAATTAGGGAAAAAGCTGCAAGCGAAAAATATGCCGAACTTGAAGATGAGGTAGAGAAGCAGAGAGCGAAAGCTATCGAAGCCGATGGGGAGAGCACGCGGTTAAATACCGAAATCAAGCACCTTGAAGAAGAAGTGGCTAATCAGTGCGTGGAAATATCGATCCGGGACACCAGAATCAAGCACCTTAAAGAAGAAGTGGCTAATCAGTGGGTGGAAATATCCACTCGGGACACCAAGATAGGGCGCCTCCAAACAAAATTGCACGGAGATCCGTACAGCCGTTAGCGATTGGGGCCTTGAGGGAAGCCGGCGCTCTCAGGCATGCACTCGGATCAGGCGAGATCGGTCTTGGCGATTCTTATCCTAACGCCTATGCTGGCGCGGCTACGCCTCTCCCGGCGGCTGCGTTTTCCACCTCCGGTGGATCCACAGCCACTGATCCGGATACTCCCGGATCGCGTCCTCGATGCGTTTCTGCACCGCCTGTGTGTCGCGCGTCACGTCGCCCGTCATGGGAACCGGCGGGTAGAAGCGCAGAACGTAACGCCGCTCAGCCTCTTCCCACAGCGCAAATCCGGGGATGACGGCTGCGCCGCTGTGCGCCGCCAGTTTGGCGAACCCCGTGCCCGCGCAGGCCGGCACGCCGAAAAAATCTACGAACACCCCCGAGTCGAGCGATGCGTTCTGATCCGCCAGGATGCCCACCGCCTCGTTCGCCGCCAGCGCTTTCAGAATGGCGCGCGCGAAGTCCTTCTTGAAAATCGGGCGGTTGCCGGAGAGCGCCCGCCGGCGCTCCACCAGCGCGTCAATGAGAGGGTTGTCGAGCGGCCGCACCACCACGTGCATGGGCGCCGCCAGCAGCGCGTGGGCGTAGGCGCTCAGTTCCCAGTTGCCCAGGTGGGCGGTGGCGAACAGCACCCCGCGGCCGGCGCGCATGGCGGCGTCGAAGTGCTCACGGCCTTCCCAGCGGATCCAGCGGTCGACGTTCTCCCGGCGGATGGAAGGGAACTTGGCAAACGTCACCAGCAGCCGCGCGATGGAGCGGAATACGCCGTCGATGATCTCGGAATGATTGGCCTCCGGCAGCGCCATCGACAGGTTCTGGTTTGCGACCCGCCGCAGCCGGGGAATCGCCAGATCGAGAAGCCGCGCGTAACCGCGAGCCAGCCAGTAAGCCAGCGGCGCCGGCGCCCATTCCAGCGATTTCAGGACGCCCACGGCGAGCGCGTATTCGATCCCGTTTCGAACCCTGCCGCGGGTGCTCACTACGCGTGCTTCGCGTGGCGCCACGGGTACGTAATCAACCCGCCGATGCCCCAAATCATCAGAAAGACAAACCAAAAGCCGTATAGCATACTACCATTTTCGGTCTGCAGCAGCATTGTTCCGGGCATGAGACCAATCACCAGCGCCACGATCACCGCCAGCACATGCCAGTACCAGGCCTGGGAGCGAAACCGGTAGAGCAGGTAGACGGGCAGGCCCAGCGAGACCAGCGCGACCACGTAGAGAACGATTGCCGACAACGAAAACATGAATTACCTCCTCCAGTATTGTAATTCCAAACATCGGAGTTGGGAATCCGGTTTATTCGATCCAACCCCCGCCCAACACCACTTCGCCATCATAGAAGACCGCGCCCTGGCCGGGGGTGACGGCGCGCTGCGGCTGGTCGAAGACCACCTCCACGCGCGTGCCGTCGCCGGTGGCATGGAGCGTGGCAGGCGCGGCAACGTGCTTATTGCGGATCTTCACCTGGGCGCGCATGGGCGCGGCCAGACCGGCGATCGAGATCCAGTTCACGCCTTTGGCCCGGCAGCGCGCGCGCAGGAGTTCGTCATTGCCGCCCACGATGACGCGCTGCCGCTGGGGGTCGGTCGCGATCACATAGAGCGCCTCGCCGGTGGCCACGCCCAGCCCGCGGCGCTGCCCGACGGTGAAATGGTGGACGCCCTTATGTTCGCCCAGCGTCCGGCCATCGGTGGTGACGATGGCGCCGCGCGTTCGCTCCTTGGGGACGCCGCTCTCTTCCAGGTAGGCGCGCAGAAACGCCGCGTAATCCCCGTTGGGCACGAAGCAGATCTCCTGGCTGTCGCCTTTGCCGGCCACCGCCAGGTTCATCGAGCGGGCCAGCTCGCGGACTTCGGGCTTGGTCAGCTCCCCGAGCGGAAACATGGTGCGGGCAAGCTGTTCCTGGGTGAGGCCGAACAGAAAGTAGGTCTGGTCCTTGGAATCGTCCACCGCGCGCAGCAACTGGCAGCGGCCCGAAGCTTCGTCCCTTCGGATGCGCGCGTAGTGGCCGGTGGCTATCCGGCGCGCGCCCGCGGCCTCGGCCATTTCCAGAAAACGGTCGAACTTGATGTAGTTATTGCATAGCGTGCAGGGAATGGGAGTGCGGCCGGCCAGGTACTCTTCCACGAACGGTTTCACCACCTGCTCCTCGAACTGCCGCTCGAAGTTCACCACGTAGTAAGGGATGCCGATCTGCTCGGCCACCCGGCGGGCATCGTACACGTCGTCCAGCGAGCAGCAGCGCCCCGAAGCTCCCTCGACAAAAAGCTCCGGCAAGCGCCGCTGGTTCCAAAGCTGCATGGTCAGCCCCACCACGCTATAGCCCTGGCGCACCAGGAGGGCGGCCACGGTGGAACTGTCGACGCCGCCGCTCATAGCGACGGCAATGGGCGGCTCAGGCATGTACGGAGATTCTGCGGAGGTGCGCCACCGCGCCCTCCAGCGCATCCACCAGTGCGTCCACCTGCTCGGCGGCGTTGCCCCGGCCAAGCGAAAAACGCATGCTGGCGCGCGCGCGTTCCGGCGGAAGGCCGATGGCCGTGAGGACGTGCGAAGGAGCCACAGCGCCGCTCGAGCAGGCCGCGCCGGTGGAAACGGCGAAACCGCGAAGGTCCAGTGCGATCACCAGGGCCTCGCCTTCGATGCCCTCGAAACACATGTTGGAGGTGTTGGGCGTGCGCTTCCAACGCGCGCCGTTGATGGTGGCGCCGGAGATGCGGCTGGCGACCGTGTTCTCCAGGCGGTCGCGGAGCGCTGCGAGCCGCTCGCCCTCGCTCGTCAGGTCGCGCCCGGCAGCTTCCACCGCCGCTCCGAATGCCGCGATGCCGGGAACGTTCTCAGTGCCCGGGCGCCGGTCCCGCTCGTGATGGCCGCCGAACGCGATGGGCGCGAGCCTGGTGCCCCCGCGCACGTACAAGGCGCCCACGCCCTTGGGAGCGTAGATCTTGTGGCCGCTCACGCTGTATAGATCGATACCCGCGGCCTCCACGTCCACCGGGATCTTGCCCAGCGCCTGCACGCCATCCACGTGAACAGGAACGCCGGCTCGCCTGGCTATTCGCGCAATCTCCTCCACCGGCTGGATTGTGCCCAGCTCGTTGTTGGCGTGCATCACCGAGACCAGAACCGTATCCGGCCGCAGCGCGCGGCGCACATCGTCGGGATCGGCTACGCCGTCGGAACCCACGCGCAGCCGGGTGACGGCCACGCCCTCTCGTTCAAGCTGAGAGCAAGGTCCCAGCACAGCCGGATGTTCGACGGCGGTGGTGATGACGTGCTTCGACGGGCCGGCGGCCGCCCGCGCCACCCCCAGCACCGCCATGTTGTCGGCCTCCGTGCCGCCGCTGGTGAAGACCACTTCGGCCGGGTTCGCATGGATCGACACGGCAAGCTGCCGGCGGGCCGCTTCCAGCCGCTGTTTGGCGGCCTGGCCAAAATGGTGGATGCTGGAAGCGTTACCATACACTTGACCGAGACACGACGTCAGCGTCTCCAGAACCTCGGGAGCGAGGGGAGTGGTGGCGTTGTGATCGAAATAGAAGCGCTGCACTGACATTCATTTTACCAATGCCTGCACATATCCTCACGCTCACCTCGGATTTCGGCCTCTCGGACCACTACGTGGCCGCCATGAAAGGCGTAATTCTGAGCATCTGCCCGCAAGCCCGGATTGTAGACATCAGTCACGGGATCAGCCCGTTCGAAATCGCCGAGGGCGCCTACCTGATCGCGCAGGCGTACCCGTGCTTTCCCAGCAAGACGGTGCATGTAGTGGTGGTGGACCCGGGCGTGGGCACCTCGCGCCGGCCGATCCTGCTGGAGGCCGCCGGGCAGTACTTCGTGGGGCCGGATAACGGCGTTCTTTCCATGATCTACTCGCGCGAGAAACACAAGGTTCGGCTGATCTCGAACGAGGGGTACTTCCGCAAGCCGGTGAGCCGGACGTTCCACGGCCGCGATATCTTTTCGCCGGTGGCGGCTCACTTGGCGGCCGGCGTGCCGCCGTCGCGCATGGGCAAACTCATTCACGACTACCTGCGGCCGTCGTTCGAGAAGCCGCAGCGCACCGGAAAGCGCACGTGGACCGGCCGGATTCTGAGAATCGACCGCTTCGGCAACATCGTTACCAACTTCCATGCGAGCGAGTTCCCGGACCTGGACCGCAAGAACTTCTCGCTGGCTATCGGACCGCGGCAGATCGGGGTGATGGCCCACAACTACGCCGAATGCGGCCCTGGTGAGCTGTTTCTGATTGCGGGGAGTTCGGGATACCTGGAGGTCTCGGTGAGCCAGGGATCGGCGGCCAGGGCCATCGGCTGCGAAACGGGTGCGCCGGCGGAGCTGATGATTGGGTGAGGGAGCTATCAGCTATCAGCTATCAGCGGTCAGCTTTCAGCTAAAACAAGAGCGCCACGCGCGGGGGTTTGGCTGAGAGCTGATGGCTGATCGCTGAGAGCTTTTTACGCCGCGCCGCTCTTGTTGATGGGAATCACCGTCGCGGACGCCTGCTGCGGCTCGAGCGCTCGCAGTACCAGCTGATGGCTGATCGCTGAGAGCTTTTTACGCCGCGCCGCTCTTGTTGATGGGAATCACCGTCGCGGACGCCTGTTGCGGCTCGAGCGCTCGCAGTACCTGCTCCAGCTCCGAGTCTTGCAAGGGCTTGGACAGCACGAAACGGCCATCGCCCTCGAAATCCGCGCACAACTCCGCATCGTAGCGGTCCGATAGCAGAATGAACGCGCCCACGCGGGACTGCATCCGCTCCGATAGCTCCACCCAGTTCAGGCCGGGGGCGTGGACGGAGCAGAAAGCCGCGTCGAACCGCAAGCGCTGCGACAGTTCCAGACCGGTGTCGGCATTGGCGATGGGGACCACGCGGAGTCCGCGCGCCGCCAGCAATCCCAGCATCTGCCGCTGGGCGGTCTCGTCGGGCTCGATGACCAGCGCGGTCATGCGGCGCGAAAAATCGCGCGCCGGTGCGCTCCAGGACCCGGACCCTACCCCCACCCGCTCTTTCGATGTGGTGGGCAGTTCGACTTCGAAATGCGGGTCTGAATGGTTGCTTTCGATGAGCCGCACCTCTCCCCCGTGGCCGGCGATCACGCTGCGGGTGACCCCCACAGCGGCCGCGTTCTCCTCGGGCTTGCGCGATCCGGGGGAGGCCGAAAACGCCACTTCCACCACCAGCCGCTTGGCCAGCACACTCGTGCGGATGGTAATCGCTTTCTGCGGGGCGTCGGCAAGCGACTGCTCGGCATGCACGAACAGGTTGAGAAAAACCTGCTCCAACTGGCCCTGGGATCCCAACACGTAGAGCGGCTCACGGCTGGTCAGATCGCGGACGCGAATGCCCGACGCCTTCCAATCGCCCTCGCGAAACTCGATGAGGTTTCGCAACAAAGTGGTGATACAGACGGGACGCGCTTCCAACTGCTCGGCCGCGGCGAACGAAACCAGCCGCGCCACCATGGTGGCGGCCTTTTGGGCTTCAGCCGCAATCGCCGAAACCTCGCGTTCGGCGGGGCCAATGTGCCCCTTGCCCTGCGCTCTGGCCGCCAGGTCCGAGATGGAAGACAGAGGCGTCTGCAATTCGTTGACGACGCCCGAAATCAACCGGCCGATGGCGGCCAGTTTCTCCGTTCGGGAAAGCTGTTCCTGTACCGACCGCTGATCCAGCAGCCGGACCGCGACGCCGATCTGATTGCCCAAGTGCTGCGCCAAAGCCTGCTCGTCCGCGGTAAAGTCGCGGAGGCGGTCGTCCTGATCCAGCTCGAGAACGCCGATCACTTCGCCTTGAGCCAGCATGGGGACGAAAAGCAGCGACTTGGGAGAGCCGACGCCGTCTCTCGCGGCCATCGGGAACGGGCTGCGGCCGATATCCGGTATCACCAGCAAGGTGCGGTAGTGAAAGCAAGCCACGGCACCGGCCCGCGCCCCGCCGGGGGGAGAAGCCAGCGGAATCGAAACCGGCTCTCCGGCCTCGCCCGCAACGGCGTCCAGGGTCTTAGCGCCGCGGTTATAGATGTATAACTGGACCCGGGTGATCCCCAGGATACTCGGCAAAGCCTCCGTGATGCGTTTCAGAATGGTATCGGTTGAAGGGGCGCCCAAGATCTCTTCCACCAGCTGATAGGTCTTCCGCAGGCGTTCGCGCTGTTTGCGAAGGCGGTGATCGTGGGTCCACAGCAGGAACGAGCCGACCAGCACCGCGCCGATCGCGGCGGCCAGCACCAGCGGCGGGATAAACCAGCTTCGTGCTGCGACGACAACTTCCGCTGGATCCGCCGCCAGCAGCTCGAAGCGCTGATTGTACGGAGGATACGGACAGTATTGCAAAGCCACACCGGTGGCTTGCACGGTATCGCCTACCTTGTATCGTGGTGTGCCCAAGGGCGCCTGATTCGGCGCGCGAGGAAAGAAGATCCTGTAATCGGCCGCTGTCGGAGCGGAGATCAGGGTGTAGTCCCCGGCGGTGGTGTCGCCGATTTCCACCACCCGTCCGGTCGCATGGACGAGACGCCCCAGGTAGCGAAAGCCTTCTAGATCCCGGACAGAAACCTCGACTGGAACGGGCGGCTCCTTTCGGCCGGTGATGGCGATGCGCTCCGGACGAACTATGACCACCCCGGCTATCGAGGAAACCGTGCCAACCACCTCGATTTCCTCGCCAGGATGAAGGCCGTCAAGCCGGGTGTCGGGCTGCGGCGCCTGGAGCGTGGCGACTACGGCGCCGAAGCGGCCGTCATCGATCGCCACCAAGGCATAACTCGGAAAGTGATAGGCGGCAGCGGAGACGACTCCCCGCACGGTCACCGTCTCGCCTCCGTGAGCGGGGCTGTAATCGGGCAGTTTGCGGGCGCCAACCTCTTCTAGCGTAAGCTGTTTCTGGGCGGCCGCGGGGAGGGAAAGCAGCGCTGCAAACATCGCCGCCACCCACCCACACCTCAGACCGCCCGCTATTGGGCCCGCAACCATCGCTCCGGATTTTCCACCCAAAAGATTATCTACCGATAGTTCCATATCCGGCAAGTAGCCGAAAGTTAGCACAAAGTGTACTAACCCTCCTGCTGGCTTCCAGTCGTAAACTCTATCCTGATTGTATCTAATCGCACGCTATTCGCCTTCAGGACCCCTCCGCAGGTTGGCCAGAAGCCAGTTCAGGTAGTTCGTTGCCCCTTCCACGACGGGAAGCGCGACCAGTTCCGGGACCTCGTAAGAGTGCTCCTTTTCCAGGACTGCGCTGAGCGAGCTGAAAAGCTCGCGCGAGGACTTGACGACCAGCAGGCACTCATCGGCGGATTCGATGGCGCCCTTCCAGCGGTAGTAGCTGCGGATGCGCGGAATCACGTTGACGCACGCGGCCAGGCGTTCGTCGAGCAGGACGCGGGCGAGCTTCTCGGCCTCTTCCTGGGTTGCGCATGTACTGAGAACGACAATTTTATCGGTCATCCCAAAAAAATCGCGGAGCGAATCAGCAAAGCAATGCTACTATTATGTTCCAGGACCGCATAACATGAAAGCGCAGCTGACCCGATTGGCTTACGTCATGGCATTCCTCATGGTGACCAGTTATGCCTTTTTCACGTTACGCGGTCCGAGAGGCATACCCGGTCTGCTCGAGAAACAGCGCCAGATCCAGGAAACGGAAAAGCGCAACACCGCGTTGGCGCGGGAGATCGAGCAGAAACGGGAGCATATCAGGCGTCTCGCCGGCAACCCGGCCGAGCAGGAGATGGAAATCCGCCAGCGGCTGAAGCTCGTGCATCCGGGCGAGAAGATCTACATTGTGGGGGAACCGGAAAAAAAGTAGGGGCCGGACACGTCGGTGCCGGTGATGGAGACCATCCGGCCGCGTTCGGTCCCGCAGGTCGATCGCGTCGAGGGCCACCACCCGCTGCTTGCCATCGTAGTGTTTGGAGACGCCGGTCAGCGAAATCGCTCCGCCAACTCGATGATAGCGTGCGGCGGCAGGATGTCGGCGGCCGGATACGCTATCCTCTTGATTGATGCTCAGCCAGAAATTGCGCGAGTGTGGCGTGGTGGGCGCCGGTGGGGCGGGCTTCCCAACCTACGTCAAGGCGCAGTCTCAAGTGGAGTATGTGATCGCCAACGGCGCCGAATGCGAGCCGCTCATCCATAAGGACGCCGAGTTGATGAAACATTTTCCGGCGGAGATTCTGGCGGGCATGAACTCCATGATGGACGCGACCGGCGCGAAGAGCGGCAAGTTCGGAGTCAAGACCAAGAACGCGGAGGCGCTGGAGGCGCTCCAGCGCAACCTGAAATCGGACCGGATCGAGTTTGTGACGCTGGGCGATTTCTACCCCTCGGGTGACGAGTACGAGCTAGTCTACGCCGCTACCGGCCGCCTGATTCCGCCAGCCGGGATTCCGCTCCAGGTGGGCTCGGTGGTGAACAACGTGGAGACGCTCTACAACGTGCACCTGGCAGAGCAAGGCGCGCCGGTCACGCGCAAGTTTCTTTCCGTCTGCGGCGCGGTGAAGGAGCCGAAATCGTTTTGGGCGCCGGTGGGGACGCCGTTTCGCGACCTGCTGGCCCTGGCCGGCGGCGCCACCGTCAACGACTTCGGGGTTTTTGTGAGCGGCATCATGATGGGGACGCTGACCTTCGATCTGGACGACGTGCTGACCAAGACCACCGGCGGCCTGATCGTTCTTCCGCGCGACCATTACCTCATCACCCGCCGCACGCGGCCGCAGCCGGAGATGAATCGCATCGGTAAATCGGCCTGCGACCAGTGCAGCTACTGCACCGAATTCTGCCCGCGATACCTGCTCGGTTACGAGGTGCAGCCGCACAAGGTGATGCGCAGCCTGGGCTTCACCATGACCGGCGGGGACATCTGGAACCAGTGGGCCGAGTTGTGCTGCGCGTGCGGGCTGTGCACGCTCTATGCCTGTCCCGAGGATCTGTATCCCAAGGAGGCTTGTGACCAAGGCAAACAGGACCGGCGCGCGGCGGGGCTGAAGTTCGTCCAGACCAGGCCGGTGGAGGTGCACCCCATGAAGGAGTACCGGCGGGTGCCGCTTTCACAATTGCGGCGCCGGTTGCAGATTGAAGAATACGAGAAGGCGACGCCGTTCCAGGAAGTGGAATGCCGCCCCGCGGCGGTGCGCATCAAGATGCTCCAGCATACCGGACAGCCCGCCGTGCCGGTGGTCGAAGAAGGCCGAAAGGTGAAGCGGGGACAGGTGGTGGGGCGCGTGGAAGATTCCAAGCTGGGCGCGCACGTGCACTCGAGCATCGACGGCGAAGTGCGGAAGGTGACGCCGGAGTGCGTCGAGATAGTGACATAAGCGATGGCGAACAATTCAATTGGTTTGATAGAGCTGACCAGCATCGCCGCCGGAATCCAGGTGGGCGATGCCATGCTCAAGTCGGCAGCCGTGGAGATGATTCTGGCGCGTTCAATTTGCTCCGGCAAGTACATGGTGATGGTGCGGGGCGAGGTAGGCGCGGTGCAGGCGGCGGTTTCGGCGGGGATCAGCGCGGGTCATTTTTCGGTGATCGACTCGTTCGTGATTCCGAACCTGCACGAATCGGTATTCCCGGCCATCGCCGGTTCGACGAAGATCGAAGCGCTGGAGGCGTTGGGCATAGTGGAATCGTTCTCGGTGGCCTCGCTGATTGAAGGCGCGGACGCCGCGGTGAAGGCGGCCAACGTCCAACTGATCGAGATCCGGCTGGCGATGGCGCTAGGCGGGAAAGCCTTCGTGACCCTGACGGGCGACGTGGCGGCGGTCGAGAGCGCGGTGGATGCCGCCGCGCAGGTAGTGGGCCAGAAGGGCCTGCTAGTGAACAAGGTAGTGATCCCGCGCCCGCGTCCCGAGCTGCTCAATGAAATGATTTGACCAGGGCGCGCGCCATCGCGCGAGATTTGACACCTCCTCCGGGCGTTTGTTTTAATGAGAGTACACCACTGCTCCTCAGTAGCTCAATGGTAGAGCATTCGGCTGTTAACCGAAGGGTTGTAGGTTCGAGTCCTACCTGAGGAGCCAGAACAAGTCCTTTAGTTTCAACGCACCCCCTACAAAACACGCCAGTTGCCGCGCCGCGCCCGAGCCGGGGCTGTTTTGTAAATTTACCCATCCTTCTGGCAGCTCTCCTAGCGAAGACAACCCGGAGAAGATGGCCGAAAGTAATCAGGAGGAAAACGGCGCTGCCGTGCTGGGCTCCGGGACCGCCCCACCAACCGGGTCGTCAACGTGACGTGCATGTTTTTCGCGCCGATTCCGGTGCATGGTCGGCAACACCTTCGGCGATGGCGTGGCTTGCTGATGTTTCACCGGGCCGAATCGCGGGCGCCTGCAATGCATTGACGGCGAGCGGCCGATTCGATGGGAGGGGCGAGCCGAAGTGATAGTATAATTCCGTGAGTCCAATGAGGGGGGTTACCACGCGGGTCTACACGGCCGGTGTGCTGGTGCTGAGCGCACTACTGCTTTGGGCGGCGGACTCTTCCACGGTTTCCGCTTCTCTGGCGCAGCACCGCAACCTCGGCAGAGCCTTCTACGAAAACCCCACCACGCAGGCCGAAGCGGTAGTGGAGTTCAAGAAGGCTCTCGATCTGGCGCCTAATTCCGTGAGGGAAAAACTGAATTACGGGTTGGCGCTGCTGCGCGCCGGCAAGACTCAGGAAGGCGTGGCCCAGCTCAAAGACGTGCAGCGGCGCGACCCCAAGCTGCCGCATACCTGGTTCAACCTGGGCATTCAGTATAAGAGGGCGGGCGACACGGACGCGGCGGTGGCGCAGTTCGAACGCATGATCCAGCTTGTGCCCGATGAGGCTATCGGGCACTATCAGCTCGGATCCCTGTACAAGCTCGAAGGCCGCACCGGCGAGGCGGTGGCCCAGTTCGAGCTGGCGGCGAAGCTCGATCCACAACTGGCCGCGGCGCAGTTCCAACTCTACAATTTCTATCGTCAGGAAGGGCACGCCGAAGAGGCGGCGCGCGCGCTGGCGGAATTCCAGCGGCTCAAGAAGCAGGCGGAAGACGCGGTCGTTCCCGAGGACGTGGATTGGTGCGTCTACGCCGAGGTCTACGATCCACCCGCGGCGCCGCGGGCGTTGCCGGCCGCGACTGCGCCGGTGTACGAAGACCACGTGCTGGAAGGCACGGCGGTGGGACTGCTGGCGATCGATTCCACGGGCGAAGGCCGCACGGATCTGCTGGCGTGGTCGGCGCGCGGGGTGGCGCTGTACCGGCAGGGAAGCGAACTGGTGGCCGATTCGGGACTCGAGGGCCTGAGCGGCGTCATCTCGGTGGCGGCGGGGGATTTTAATAATGATGGCTTCATGGACCTGTGCATCCTCACCGAGTCGGGGCCGGTGCTGCTTGTCAATTCCAAGGGACATTTCAGGCGCATCGAAGCCAATCTGCCCCGGCGGCGATTCGAGCGCGCCGTTTGGATCGACTACGATCACGATTACGATCTCGACCTGATTCTGTTGGGAGCGTCGCCGGCGCTGATGCGCAATGAAGGCGCAGCGGGGTTCGCGGATCGGACCGCGGATTTCCCGTTCGTCAGGGGCATCCCGACCGCGACCGAGAAGCTGCGCGTGGTGCCCGACAGCAAAGCGTTCGATCTGGCCGTGTTCTATCGCGACCGCGCGCCGGTGCTGTATCGCGATCGCCTGGGCGGCCATTACACGGCGGAGCCGTTCCAGGGCACGCCGCCCGATGAGTCGCGGGTGGAAGCCGATTTCGACAACGACGGCCGGATGGATCGCGCCAGCCTTGCGCCCGACGGCAAGATACATCTGGCGCTCAACCGCAGCCGCCCTTCGTCGCACTGGATCCGCGTGCGGCTCGAAGGCATCAAGAGTCTCAAGCTGGCACAGGACGCGGAGGTGGAAATCAAGGCCGGGACGCTGTATCGCGACGCCATTTATGCCGGTGTGCCGCTGCTGTTCTCGACGGGCGCGGCGGCTTCGGTGGACGTGGTGCGCATCACCTGGCCCAACGGGCTGATCCAGAACGAAACCAGGCAGGCGGCGGGGCGCGGCTATACCTATCGGGAGGCGCAGCGGCTTTCGGGATCCTGTCCCATGATCTGGACCTGGAATGGCCGCGCGATCGAGTTCATTACCGATGTGCTGGGCGTAGCTCCCCTGGGCGCGAGCGACGGCGAGGGCACGTACTTTCCGGTGGACCATGTCGAGTACGTCTCGATTCCCGGCGCAGCGCTGGCGGCGGTGGATGGCCATTACGACATTCGCGTCACCGAGGAGTTGAGCGAGGTGTCGTACCTGGATCAGATTCAATTATTGGCCGTGGACCATCCCGCCGCCACCGAGATATTCACCAACGAGAAATTCAAAGGGCCGCCGTATCCCGAGTTCCGTCTGTTCGGCGTCGAACGGCGCATCTATCCGCAATCGGCGCGCGATGACGCGGGGCGCGACGTGCTGGCGAGCCTGCTGGCACGCGACCAGAAGTATCCCGACCAGTTTCCGCGCTCGAAACTGGGCGTGGCTGCGCCGCACACGCTGGAGCTGGATTTCGGCAAGGCCGCGCCGGACGGCCGCGCCGTCCTGCTGCTCAACGGTTGGGTGGACTGGCCCGATGGCAGCACATTCCGCGCCGCCGCGCAGGAAGTGAAGGGCGGCCTGGTGATGCCGTACCTGCAGATGCAGGATGCCGCGGGGCAGTGGAAAACGGTAAACGAAGACATGGGAATGCCCTCCGGCAAGCCCAAGACGATCGCGGTGGAACTGCGCTTTCCGGCCGCCAGCCGCAAGCTGCGGATCGTGACCAGCCTGTGCGTGTATTGGGACGAGATCTTCCTCAGTGAAGGAGCGTCGCAGGCCGAGGTGCGGCAGCGCGAAGTTCCGCTGCTCTCTGCCGGCCTCGATTTCCGCGGATTCTCGCGGACGCGGGTGCATCCGGAGCGAAAACAGCCCGATACATTCTTCTACGATAATGTTTCGTCGAACTCGTTCTGGAATCCGACGCCGGGTCTGTACACGCGTTATGGCGACGTGCGCGAGCTACTGCGCGACGTGGACGACCGGCTGGCCATCGTGGGCTCGGGTGACGAGATCCGGCTGCGGTTTTCGGCCGGCCTGCCGCCGCCGCCGGCCGGATGGACGCGCGATTTTCTGTTGAAGGTGGATGGCTGGGCCAAGGATCGCGACCCCAACACGGCATTTTCCGCCAGCGTGGAGCCGCTGCCGTTTCATGCCATGAGCCGCTATCCGTACCCCGCGGGCGAGCATTTCCCCGACGATGCCGAACATCGCCGCTATCGCCGGGAATACAACACACGGCCCGCGCTTCGGCTCATCCATCCCCTGAAAGGCACGAACTGATGTTCTGGCTGCTGCTGATGACGGTGCTCAACGCGGCCTACGTCGCGGCCGCGCCTTCGGCTACGGTCTTCTACATCGCCAACGTGCTGCTGCACCTGCTGCTGGGCGCGGCTTCCGTGGTTTGGCTTGGCTTCGCGTACCGGCGCAGTGCCAGGGTTGTGCCGCTGGTTCTGGCCGGAGTATTAGGCGTGTATCTCGTGTTTGTTGGGGCCACCACAGACCATCGCGGCATACTGCTGGCTCACATCGCGCTGGCGGTGGCCGGGCTGGCGCTGCTGATGCCGCGCTGGACGGCGCCTCTGGCCGCGCTGGCAGTGCTGGCGCTGGCGCTGCGATTCGGCGCCGCTCCCGAACGCATCCGCAACCCGAAGACCGTTCCGCTCTCCATGAACGAAGAAGGCGCGGGCCCGCGTTCGCCGTTCTGGCCGTCGTCTTCCAACACCAATACCGGCGGCATTATTCCCGCCGACTTCTTTATGGACTCCCAGTTGTGCGGCGATTGTCACAAGGATATCTACCAGCAATGGAAGTCCTCGGCGCACCATTTCGCGTCGTTCAATAACAGGTTCTACAGCAGCACCGTCCTGCACATGCAAGAACTCAGCGGCACGCAGGGGAGCAAGTGGTGCGCCGGGTGTCACGATCACGCCGTCTTCTTCAACGGGCGCTTCGAGCGTCCCATGAAAGACCAGGTGGAGACGCCCGAGGCGCAGAACGGGCTGGGCTGCATGTCGTGCCACTCCATTGTCCACGTGGCCAGCAGCATGGGCAACGGCGATTTCACCATCGAATATCCGCCGCTGCACCGCATCGCCTCCAGCCGCAATCCGTATCTGCGCAAGCTCGACGCGTTCCTGACCTACCTGAATCCGGAGCCGCACCGGCGCACCTTTATGAAGCCTTTTATGCGGCGGGATTTGCCGCAGTATTGCGCCGCCTGCCACAAGGTGCACCTGGACCAGCCGGTGAATCACTACCGCTGGCTGCGCGGCTTCAACGAGTACGACAACTGGCAGGCGAGCGGCGTATCGGGCGAGGGAGCGCGGTCGTTCTACTACCCGCCGCAGCCATCCACGTGCGCGGATTGCCACATGCCTTTGGTGGCGTCGCGCGACCCCGGCAATCGCGATGGCAAGGTGCACTCGCACCGCTTCCCGGCGGCCAACACCGCTCTTCCGTTCGTCAATCGCGACGACGAACAACTGCGCATCACCGAACAGTTTCTGCAATCGGGATTTATCACGGTGGATCTGTTCGCGGCCAGTCCGGTGGAGCGTGCCCAGGGCGAAGTCGACATGCGCCGGCGCGCGGCGGATGCGCTCGCGGCGGCGTCCACGTTTGCGGTGGGGGAAGAGGCGGAACAATCGGGCCCCGTGATGCTGCGGGAGGTGGGCAGACTGGCAGCGCCCCTCGATGCCCCGGGCGTGCGCTTTCAGCCGGGCACATCTGTGCGGGTGGATGCGGTGGTGCGGACGCGCAAGATCGGCCATTTCTTTCCGGCGGGCACTGTGGATGGCTTCGATGTGTGGCTGGAGTTTCAGGCGCGCGATGCGCGCGGCCGCGTTCTGGCGTGGAGCGGCAGCGTGGAAGACAACGGCCGCGGCCCTGTGGAGAAGGGTGCGCACTTCTATCGTTCGTACCAACTGGATGGCGCAGGCAACCCCATCAACAAGCGCAACGCCTGGCAGACGCGCAGCGTGTTATACGTGCGGCTGATCCCGCCGGGCGCGGCCGATACGGCTCACTTCCGCGTGGCCATTCCGAAGGACGCGGCCGGTCCCTTGACGCTGGAAGCGAAACTGAACTATCGCAAGTTCGCTTACTCCTACACCAGGTTCGCTTATGCGGGCGTGGCCCAGCCGGGTTCGGCGGGGCTGGATCACGACAGCCGCGAGTACACTTTCGATGCCGCGCCGGTGCCCGATTTGCCGATTGTCACGCTGGCGCATGCGGCCGCCAGAATCGAACTGGGGGAGCCGAATTGGCGGCCGGCGATTCGCAAGCAGGACTGGGAACGATGGAACGATTGGGGAATCGGCCTGCTGCTGCAGGGCGATCTGAAGGGCGCGGAATACGCTTTTCATCGGGTCACCGAAGCCGACCCGGCCTATGCCGATGGATGGCTGAACATTGCGCGCACTCTCATCCAGGAAGGCGAGACGGAAGCGGCGCGTCCGTTTGTGGAGAAGGCGCTGGCGCTCGATCCCGCGCTGGCCCGCGGGCATTTCTTTCTGGCCATGGTGCAGAAAGCGGCGGGCGATTACGACGGCGCGATTCGCAGCCTGCAAGAGACGGCGCGGCAATACCCGCGCGACCGCGTGACCACCAATGAACTGGGCCGCATCCTGTTTCTGCAGCGGCGCTACAAGGATGCCGTGGCAGCGCTCGAAAAGACGCTCGACGTGGATCCGGAAGATGTTCAGGCGCACTACAACCTGATGCTTTGCTACCGCGGATTGGGGCAAGCCGAAAAGGCCGCGCGCGAGGAGAAGCTGTTCCTGCGTTTCAAGGCGGACGAATCGTCGCAGGCGCTGACGGCCAAACCGCGGCTATTGAGCCCCGAGGACAACAATGAAAGGCAGCCGATTCACGATCACGTTTCTGGTCCTGTTGGCGGCGGCTCCGGCGATCTTCCCGTGGCCGGCGGACGATAGCGGGGTCCGATTTACCGATGTCACCGCCGCCGCCGGCATTCACTTCACGCACAACGCCGGCCGCTCCGGCAAGAAGTGGCTGCCGGAAACCATGGGACCGGGCTGCGCCTTCTTCGATTTCGACGGCGACGGCTGGCTGGATATTCTGCTGGTCAACGGCAAGGATTTGGTCCCGCGCGGCCGTCACACTACGGCGGCGCTCTATCGCAACAATCGCGACGGCACGTTCACCGACGTGACCAAGGGAAGCGGACTCGATATCGACATCTACGGACTGGGCGTGGCCATTGGCGATTATGATAACGACGGCCGCGACGATGTCTACATCACCGCGCTGGGCGGCGACCACTTGTTCCACAACGAAGGCGGCGGCCATTTCCGCGACGTCACGCGCGAATCGGGAATCTCCAACGCCGCATTCGGCTCGAGCGCGGCGTGGCTGGACTACGATCGCGATGGGAAGCTGGATCTGTTCGTCGCCAACTACGTGCAATGGACGCCGCAGGGCGACCTGTGGTGCTCGCTGGATGGCGCCACGAAATCGTACTGCACGCCGGAATCGTACAAAGGCACTTCGTCGCGCCTGTATCACAACCTGGGCGGTGGCAAGTTTGAAGATGTCACGGAGAAAGCCGGGCTGGCCGACCCCACCGGCAAGGCGCTCGGCGTAACGGTATTCGATTACAACAACGATGGCTGGCCCGACCTCTTCGTGGCCAATGACACTCAGCCCAACAAACTCTACCGCAATCTGCAAAACGGCCGCTTCAAGGATGAAGGGTTGAGCGCGGGAGTGGCGTTCGGCGAAGATGGCGTGGCGCGCGGCGCCATGGGGGTGGACGCCGCGGATTACGACCGGTCGGGGCGGCCGCATCTGATTGTGGGGAATTTCGCCAACCAGATGCTGGGCCTCTACCACAACGAGGGCAACGGGCTGTTTGTGGATGAGGCGCCGCGCTCCACAGTGGGACGCGCCAGCCTGTTGAGTCTCACCTTCGGGCTTTTTTTCTTCGATTACGATCTGGACGGCTATCCGGACATCCTGGCGGCCAACGGTCACATCGAAGAGCAAATTGGGCGAGTGCAGCCGAAGGTTCAATACGCCGAGCTTCCGCTGCTGCTGCACAACGACGGCCATGGAAGGTTCGACCAGGTGAACGAATTCACGCGGCCGCTGGTGGCGCGCGGCGCGGCCTACGGCGATTTCGATCGCGATGGCGACCTGGACGTTCTCCTGGCAACGAACAACGGTCCGGCGGTTCTGTACCGCAACGACGGCGGTAATCGCAATCATTGGCTGCAATTGAAGTTGGTGGGGTCGAAGAGCAATCGCGACGGCATTGGTGCGGTGGTTCGCGTCACCAGCGCCGGCGGCTCGCAGTGGCAGATGGTGCACAGCGGCTCCAGTTATTGCTCGGCCAGCGACCTGGCGCTGACCTTCGGGCTGGGCAAGGACACGGCGGCCACAGCGATTGAAATCGAATGGCCCAGCGGAACGCGGCAGAAGCTGGCGTATGTGCCGGCCAACCGGCAACTGATCGTCAAGGAACCATGAAAAGTTGGTGGGGCAGGCGGTTCGGGGCAAGGGGCAATTCACAAGCTTGCTTCGAATGCGACTATCGAGTATGATTCTTTCGGCGCCGGTAAAGAGGAGGGCACATCGTCCAGAGCTACTACGCGAACCAGCGGCGATGGCCCTTTTCTCAGCTCTGAGGCGGTCCTCCTTTTCTGCGAGGGACGGTTCAAACGCGGCAGTACCATTACTCACGGCGCCGCCATGCGTGCGCTTCAGCAGCCCGGCGGTCTGAAGTTCCTTTAAATCCCTCCTGACTGAAGCCGGAGACGCTTGAAGCAGCAGGCACACGGATCGTTTGTGATAAGATTCCAATATTCTTTATGAGCGCTTATCGTTGTTTACTATTATTTTGTGCATGTATTGTTCCTTCCTGTCAAACTGGATCTCGGGCCCCGGGGGGTTGGACAGTTCTGGCTCTTGCTGCTCGCCGCCTTTCATGCTGACACCCCGTTCCTGCCGGGGGCGATAGGATGCGGACCATCCGGGCCCATACGAACGAAGTGGACCTGGAAGCGATTCGGCGGGTATGCAGGACATGGGCCACACCGGTGGTGCGACCGGCGACAACATGGCCGCTTCGCGCATGACGGCCAAGGAGCGGTCCGAACGTGCCCGTAAGGGTCGCCCGGCGGGGAGCGTTGTGGTCCGACCTGATTCCTGCCCTGCTGTTGCCGGCCCACCGACGATGCTGGCTCCTGCACGTGCGGACACCTGAATCGCAGGGCAAGACAAAATCCTCCCGGCAACAGGACTTTCCTGAAACAAAGCTACAACTTGGAGGACATCCTGGCGCTGGACCTGAGCGATATCCGCAAGGAGTATGCCCAGAAAATGGAGAACCTGGCTACCGTGCGGGACGGCAGCACGGGCGAACTGCACCAGGGGTACTGGCTCTGCGATGTGACCGCGGCCGAGGTCAACGGCAGCGAGATCGTGCCCCTTTATCAGAAGCTGTTCTCGGTCGAGGCGAAGGACTTCACGAGCGAGAACGCCGAAGTGCTGGCCGCCGTCGATCTGATCCGCACGAACACCCGGGGGCGAGGAATCTGGACCATCGATCGCGGCGGCGACCGTAAGAGGTTGCTGGAACCCTTGCTGGAGCGGGGCGAGCGCTTCGTCATTCGCTCCACCGGCAAGCGTACGGTGATCGACCGGCGCCATCTGCAGGGCAGCGTGGCCGAGGTGGTCGGCCGGTGTCCCCTCTGTCACCAGGCGCGCATCGTTAAGATCCAGGACGGTCAGGAGAAGATCTACGAGTTGCGCTATGGTGCCGCGCCGATCCATCTGCCGGGGCGATCGGAGAAGCTCTGGCTGGTGGTGATCGCCGGGTTGGGCGAGGAGCCGTTGATGTTGCTCACCGACCTGCCGGTAGCAGCCCTGGGACTCGCAAACCCTTTGGTGGATCGTGCAAATCTACCTGACGCGGTGGAAAATTGAGGAAACTTTTCGCTTCGTCAAACAGAGCTACAACTTAGAGGACGTTCGCGTGATGAAGTACCAGCGGCTAAAGAACTTAGTGGTCCTGGTGACGGCGGTGGCTTACTTCGCCGCCACATTTCTGGGGCAGCAGATGAAGCTGCATATTCTCTGTGAGAAGCTATTCATCATCTCGCAGCGATTCTTCGGCATCCCACCGTTCCGGTTCTATGCGCTGGCCGACGGAATCCGCAAGATTCTCTCTCAGGCTACGTTCAGTCCGCCGGCAACGCCACCCGCCAGCCTGCAGATGGAGCTGACCCTCGGCTGGGAGGGCTGAGAGATTCTGGGGAAACTCCTCAACAAAATTTCTTGACAAAAAAAAACAAAAGCGTAAAATAATCACAGTCGATGCCAAATAGGTCTCAATCAAACGGAACAAAATCACAATCGAGCACGGAGGGAAACGTCATCGCAAGCTTGCTTGCAATACACAGAAAACACGAATCTTAATGATTTGCCAACGGGGCCAAACTGGTTGCCAATAGGCCACCAGACCACCATCGTCGCTTCGGCCCAAATCAACTACGGATCCATTGGCGGCACCGTTCTGGATCCTGGTGGCGTCGTTGTCCCCGGCGCCAAGGTAGTCGCAACTTACATGAATGGTTGAAAGGGGCAGTGTATGCGGTTCTTTCGTCTTTCAGTTTTTGCTTTGCTCTTCACGATGATTGCGCTGGGTCAAAACGACCGCGGAGTCATCACCGGGGTCGTCACGGATCCCGCAAACGCCTCTATCCCCGCTGCCGCTGTTGTCGCGCGGAACATGGACACCGGCGCTCTGTATGAGGCGGCCACTACAGTCACCGGCAACTACACGGTCGCGCAACTGCCGGCCGGGGTCTACGAACTGACCATCACAGCAGCCGGGTTCGCCAAGTTCACTCAACAGGGGATAACGGTTCAGGTCGACCAGACGGTACCTGTCAATGTCGTCATGAAAGTTGGTTCGGCGGCGGATTCCATCACCGTGACGGCCGATGCGACCTTGCTCAAAACCGACAGCTCGGATATCAGCCACAACGTCAACTATAACTCGATAAACAACCTTGCTCTTTACGGCCAGGCGGGAGGCGCCGGAGGCGGCATACGCAACCCCTACGCCTTCATGGCAATCCTGCCGGGCGCGAGCTTCACCTCCTCCAATAATGACTTTCGCGTCAACGGCTTGCCGAATGATACGTACTCCATGAGGATCGAAGGCCAGGAGGCCACTTATTCGCAGCAACCGAACTCTCCGTATAGCGAGCAACCGTCCGTGGATGGGTTGCAGGAGGTGACGTTGCTGACCAGCAACTTCAACGCCGAGTACGGTCAGGCGACCGGCGGCATTATCAGCTTCACGGCGAAATCCGGCACCAACGAGCTCCACGGTGGCGCGATATTCGACTGGCATAACGAAGATCTGAACGCGGGCCAGCCCTTCACCAATTCCGGCAATGGCCACCTGATCCGGCCCAAGTCGCGGAGTTGGACTTACGGCGGCCACGCGGGCGGCCCGGTATGGATTCCGCATGTCTACAACGGGAAGAACAAGACCTTCTTTTTCTTCAACATCGAAGAGAGTCCCAGCTCTAGTCTGACTGCTGGAGTATACACGACCGTGCCAACCGTGGCGATGCGAAGCGGAAATTTCGCCTCGATATTGACCGGGCGCAATCTGGCGACGGACCCGCTGGGGCGGGCGATTCTGGAGAACACGATTTACGATCCGGGCACGCAACGGACGCAGAACGGAGCCATCGTCCGCGATCCGTTCCCGAACAACACGATTCCAGTGAGCGAATTTGACCCGGTCGCGTCGAAGATTCAAGCGCTGATCCCGCTGCCCGAGCTACCGTCAAACACGAATAACTTTCAAGAAATAACTCCCAGCAAGGGGAACTCGACCATTTTAACCTTCAAGATAGATGAGAATTTCAACGAGAAGTCCCACCTATCTTTCTACCTTGGAACCATTTACGGCTTCGCGTTAAATGAGGGTTTCAGCGTCGATGGCATGCCCTTTCCGATCACGGGGATCCGAAACAGTAAGACCAACAGCCCCACGGGGCGGATCAACTTCGATGAAACGATTTCGCCGACACTTCTGTTTCACGCCGGCATCGGCTTCATGAGGGGCTTCTACGAGGACTCTTCTCCGGTGCAGGCCACCGCCTACGATGCACCTGGACAACTGGGATTAATCGGCGGCGTAGTGAACGACTTCTCGCAAGCAGGCACATACGGCACGGGTTTCCCGAACCTCACTGGCATGGGCTCGTCATTTGGAGGCGCCCCCAATCTGGGGGTGAACAACGCGAGATATTCCATTCTGGAGAAGCCGTCGGCGGTCACGAGCATCATCAAGGTCCATGGCTCCCACACCTTCAAGGCCGGAGCGGAATGGCGGCGCGACAACCAGCTCAACCCAAACGTGGCTGGGGCCGCGGGCCAGTACACCTTCAGCAATGTCGAGACGGGGCTGCCTTCCACCCTTGGGCAGAATCTGAATGGCGGCGTGACGGGATTCTCGTATGCCAGCTTTCTGCTGGGTTTAACCGACTCCGCCAGCGTCACCACCCCCCAGTATCCCTATTACCGGCGTAGCATGGTCGCGCTGTATGCGCAGGACACCTGGAAGATCACGCGCACCATCACCCTCGATTACGGCCTGCGATACGACTGGCAGACTGGTCTCAGCGAGATACACAATGAATTGGCCGGGTTTGAACCTAACATTCCGAACCCGTCGGCCGGCAACTTGCTGGGTGCGTATGCCTGGGCTGGTACCGGGCCGGGCACCATCAATGGCCAATTCGCCAAGACCTATGGGGACGCCTTCGGCCCGCGGTTGGGGATTGCCTGGCAGCTCGCTCCCAAAACTGTGTTGCGGGCCGGCGCGGGCCTCATCTACGGCCAGACGCCTGCCGCTGGTTACAACACGCTAGGCTACAACCAGCTCATCTGGACTACGGTAAATTACGGCACTCCCGCCACTATTCTCAAGAATGGATTGCAGTACACGCAGGCGCAGTTGTATCCGACTACGCTGAATCCCGGACTCCGGCCCGCACTTGGCCAGATTGCATCTCCCAATGCCTGGCTGGATCCGAACGGGGGCCGTCCGCCGAGGATCGCTTCGTGGAGCATCGGGTTGCAGCGCGAAATCCTGAGAGATCTCTCAATAGAAGCTTCCTACGTAGGCAACCACGCCGTCTGGCTCAACGCCAACAGCATGAACAATCTGAATGCGCTGACGCCGCAACGCATCGCATCCTTTGGGCTCAGTGCCAGCAGCTCTATCGACCAACAGCTGCTGACCTCACCGCTGAATTCGGCTCTGGCGGCGTCCATGGGCTTCAACACTCCTCCGTATCCGACCTTTCCGCTCACTGCCACCGTGGCCCAGAGCCTCCGGCCATTTCCGCAGTTCTCAACCATCAGCGCTAATTGGTCGCCCTTGGGGGACTCCTGGTATGACTCGCTGCAAATGAAGCTCATCAAGCGCACTTCGCATGGCCTCACTCTCCAGAGCGGATTCGCCTATGCGAAGGAACTACAACTCGGCACGGAAGGGGCGATCAACGACGTCTTCAACCGCCCGGTGCAGAAGACGATTTCAGGCAGCTCCCAGCCGTTCACTCTGAACATCGGCGCCGACTATGAGGTACCTAAGCTGGGGCCGAAGCGGTGGGAACAAAAGGCAACCGGTGGCTGGTTCATCGGCACGGTTCTGAAGTACGGGAGCGGGTTCCCCATTGCGGTTCCCACGGCGAACAATTCTCTCAGTTCGCTGTTCTTCCAAAGCACCTTCGCCGACCGGGTACCGGGAGTGCCCTTGTTCACGCAGAACCTCAACTGTCATTGCTTCGACCCCGCCAAAACCTTTGTCCTGAACCCGGCGGCCTGGACCCAACCGCCGGCAGGGCAGTTTGGCACGGCGGCGGAGTATTACAACGACTACCGCGGCCAACGTCAGCCCAACGAACAAGCCAACTTTGGCAGGCGCATCCAGATCCGGGAAGGGATGAATCTCGAGTTGCGAGCCGTATTCAGCAACGTCTTCAACCGGACTCGGATGAACGCCCCGTCTTCCAGCAACGCACAGGCCACCCAAACCTACAATGCGGCCGGTATAACAAGTGGCGGCTTCGGGTACATCAACACAGGATCGGCGGGCGCGCCGCGGAACGGCATGCTACAGATGCGACTCTTGTTCTGAGGCAAGGCAGACGGCGAATAGCTCGAGCGGAGGATCATGCCGGCGGTTAGCGGCGTGATCCTCCTTTTGGGCGTTAGGCCGCAAGCGGATCGACTTGTCCAAGCCAGTTCCGGAAGGGACCGTTTCTGCAAGATCGGTTCCGTGCATGGCGGGGTGGACCATGAAGATCCAGAATGGAGACAACCATGAAGAATGAGAGTGAATGGAGGGGTTCCCTGAGTCGGCGCAGTCTGCTCGGGCAGGCGGTTGGGGCAACCGGCATCGTGTCGGCATTGGGATCTGCGGGCCAGGCGAACGCGCAAGTGCCGCCGGCGGGCGGCGGGCGCGGGGGCGCCGGCGGGGGCGGTGGACGCGGGGGCGGCATGGGCGGCCGCGTCAGGGAGTCCTTCGACTTCGGCTGGAAGTTCTTCAAAGGGGATTCGGCCGGCGCGCAACAGCCGGGTTTCGCTGACGCGAGTTGGAGAGACGTGGACCTGCCTCACGACTGGAGCATCGAAGGGCCCGTCGACGAGAATGCCCCGGCAAGGGGGCAAGGCGGTTATTTACCCATGGGCATCGGCTGGTACCGGAAACACTTCAACGTCCCCGAGTCTTACAGTGGCCGAAAGGTATCCATCGAGTTCGAGGGCGTTTATCAGCTCAGTGAGGTGTGGGTCAACGGTCAGTACCTGGGCAAACGGCCGAACGGGTACATCGGTTTTTCTTACGATCTCAGTCCGCACTTGAAGTATGGCGGCGATAACGTGATTGCGGTGAAGGCGGACAACTCCCACCAACCCAATTGCCGCTGGTACTCGGGGTCCGGAATCTACCGGCACACGTGGCTGCTGATTACGGGCCTGGTGCATGTTGCCGAGTGGGGCACGTTCATCACCACGCCCACGGTGAACATGGATTCCGCCGTCGTCCAAGTCAAGACCAGGGTCCAGAATGAAAGCAACGGTGCCGTCGAGTGCAGGCTCACCAGCACCATCAATGATCGCAATGGAAACCCGGCCGAGGGCGTACTGGGGGCACAGCCGAGCGAGGCCAAGACCATTCCCGCGAACGGAGAATACGAGTTCGTGCAGCAGATAAGGGTGGACCAGCCGAACTTGTGGTCGCTCGAGAATCCCTATCTTTACACGCTGCGAACCTCGGTGATGGGTGGGGGATCGGACTCGTACGACACGCCGTTTGGGATTCGAAAAGTTGAGTTCGACGCGGACCGGGGATTCCTGCTGAACGGCAGGCACGTGCGGCTGAACGGCTTCTGCCTGCATCACGACGGCGGTTCGGTGGGAGCGGCGGTGCCGGCACGGGTTTGGGAACGGCGGCTGGAGATCATGAAGGCTGCGGGCTTCACCTCCATTCGGACCTCTCACAATCCGTACGCCCCGGAATTCCTGGAGCTGTGCGACAAAGTGGGCTTCATGGTGATGAATGAGGTCTTTGACGAGTGGAAGCAGAACAAGACTGCCAACGGATACGGCCAATACTTCGACGAATGGTCGGAGCGGGACCTGACGGCCTTCGTCCGGCGCGACCGGAACCATCCTTCAGTCTTGCTGTGGAGTGCGGGCAACGAGATCGGCGAGCAAGTCGCTGTTAACGGCGTAGAGATGGTCAAGAGGCTGGTCGATATCTTTCACCGGGAGGACCCTACCCGGCCTGTGACAATGGGCTGCGACCGGATCGCTGCCAATTTGAGCGGACGCGAAGTCGGTACTCCGCCAGAGTTCCTGGCGGTCCTGGATGTGGTTGGCTACAACTATTCGGACCGACGGGCCAAGCGGGCGGAAACATACTACAGCGACGACCGGCACGCGTACCCAAAGAGAAAGTTTATCGGCACGGAGAACGGGTCCATGGGCGGCGTCCGGGGCGACTATTCCGAGCTTCTCCCGGCGAGTTTTGGGGTCACCGTGACCAGGAGCAACAATCGAGGAACGGATTTCGAGCAGTTGTGGAGGTTCAGGAGAATCTACGAATACGTGTCCGGCGACCACATGTGGACAGGTATCGACCATCTGGGCGAGGCCTCGTGGCCAGCGAAAGGCTCGGGCGCTGGAGTCATCGATACCTGCGGCTTCCCAAAGGACGGTTACTATTTCTGTCAGAGCCAGTGGACGGACAAGCCGATGATCCACTTGTTCCCTCACTGGAACTGGAAGGGCCACGAAGGAAGAGTCATACCGGTACTCTGCTACACGAATTGCGACACCGTAGAGTTGTTTGTGAATGGCGAGTCTTTTGGGGCGCAGGGGTATTGGTTCCCGCGCATAGGGCGTGGGGGACCCGTTGCCCGGCAGAACGTTCCACGCACCACGTCGGATCTGCATCTGACATGGACGGTGCCCTATCGACCGGGCACGCTGAAAGCCGTGGGCACCAAGGACGGAAAGGTGGTCGTCGAAGTCGAGGTTTCGACCACGGGAGAGCCGGCTGCGATTGACCTCTCCGTCGACCGGGACGCCATAGCGGCTGACCGCCGGGATGTCGCTCATTTCACGGTTAAGATACTCGACGCGCAAGGTCGGGTAGTGCCGACCGCGGACAACGAGGTCACCTTCGAGATTCAAGGCGAGGGCAAGATCATCGGGGTAGACAACGGATATCTGGCAAGTCATGAGGATTACAAAAGCAACCGCAGGAAGGCGTTTAACGGGTTGTGCTTGGCGATTGTGCAATCGACGGCCAAGGCGGGCCGGATTCAAATGACCGCGACTTCGCCCGGGCTCAAATCAAGCAGCGTGGCTGTCACTACTTCCGAGGCACGCAGGCTCGCCTGACAGGGTATCGAAATCAGGTGAAAACCGCTTGCTGACGCGCGCGGCTCAGAAACCGCTTCTTTGGAGAAGAACATGAAAGACGAGAACGGAATGTCCGATTCTCTGAGCCGGCGCAGTTTGCTAGGGCGGGCGGTTGGGGCGGCCGGCGTACTGTCGGCATTGGGTTCCACGGGCCAGGCCAACGCGCAAGTGCCGCCGGCGGGTGGCGGCAGCATGGGGGGCCGCGTCAGGGATACCTTCGACTTCGGATGGAAGTTCTTCAAAGGGGATGCGCCAGGCGCGCAGCAGCCGAATTTCGCGGACGCAAGATGGAGAGACGTGGACCTGCCTCACGACTGGGGCATCGAGGGTCCCTTCAGCGCGAATACGGTGTCGAGAGAAGGCGGTTACTTACCCACGGGGATCGGCTGGTACCGGAAACACTTCAGCATTCCCGAATCTTACAGAGACAGAAAGGTCATCATCGAGTTCGAGGGCGTTTATCAGCTCAGTGAGGTGTGGATCAACGGTCAGTACCTGGGCAAATGGCCGTACGGGTACACCAGTTTTTGTTACGATCTTACTCCCCACCTGAAGTACGGCGGGGACAACGTGATTACGGTCAAGGCAGACAACTCCCTCCAACCCAACTCCCGCTGGTACACCGGCTCAGGGATTTACCGGCACACCTGGCTGCTGGTCACGAACCAGTTGCACGGCGCCTACTGGGGCACATTCGTGACGACGCCCCAAGTGGACGCGAATTCTTCGACCGTCCAGATCAAGACCAAGATTCAGAATGAGGGTAAAAGCGAGGCCAAATGCACGCTCGCCACCAGCATACTGGACCAGGATGGGAAAGTCATCCAGACCGCGGAAACGAGCCAGAGCATCGCGGCAAACGGTGGGGAATACGAGTTCGTGCAACAGGTAAAAGTGGACAAGCCCAACCTGTGGTCGCCGGACAACCCTTATCTTTACCGGGTGCGCAGCACGGTGAGGGACCAGAGCGGAGTGGTGGATGTATACAACACGCCGATCGGGATCCGCGAAACCATCTTCGATGTGGACAAGGGGTTCCTGTTGAACGGCAAGCAGGTGAAGCTGAACGGCGTCTGCCTGCATGACGAGGCCGGTTCGGTGGGACAGGCGGTGCCGGAGCGGGTTTGGGAACGGCGGCTGGTCAAGCTGAAGGCCATGGGCTGCAACTCCATTCGGACCACTCACAATCCGCACTCGCCGGAATTCATGGACCTGTGCGACAAATTGGGCTTCATGGTGATGAATGAGGTCTTCGACGAGTGGAAGCAGAACAAGACTCAATACGGATACGGCAACTACTTCGACGAATGGTCGGAACAGGACGTAACGAACTTCGTCCGCCGCGACCGGAATCACCCTTCAGTCGTGCTGTGGAGTGCGGGCAATGAGATCGGCGAGCAGGCCTCCATTCACGGCGTCGAGATGGTCAAGAGGCTGGTCGGGATCTTTCACAAAGAGGATCCGACCCGGCCCGTGACCATGGGTTGCGACCGGATTGCCGCCAATCTGAGCGGACGTGAAGTGGCCACGCCGCCAGAGTTTCTCGAAGTCCTGGACGTGGCTGGCTACAACCATTGGGGGCGCCGGAACAAGCGGGCGGAAACATACTACAGTGACGATCGGCACGAGTTCCCGAAGAGAAAGTTCATCGGCACGGAGTTCTCTGTGATGGGCGGCGTCAGGGGCCAGGCTTTTGTCCCGATCACGGTGGCTCCCGGGGTCATTTTGAGCGGGAGCGCCAATCGAGGGACTGAAGTGGAGATGGGGTGGAGGTTCACGAGGACCTACGACTACGCGACTGGCGACCACATGTTTGCAGGGATCGACTTCATAGGCGAGTCCGTGTGGCCCGCGAAGAACTCGTCTTCGGGAGTGCTGGATACCTGCGGCTTCGAGAAAGACGGTTACTATTTCTATCAGAGCCAGTGGACGGATAAGCCGATGGCCCACCTGTTCCCTCACTGGAACTGGAAGGGCCAGGAAGGAAAAGTTATACCGGTATTCTGCTACACGAACTGCGACACCGTAGAGCTGTTTGTGAACGGCGAGTCCTACGGGGTGCAGGGCTATTGGTTCCCGCGCATAGGGTATTGGCCCCCCCAGCGCGAGGGGCGGAGCACCGCCCCACGCACTACTTCGGATCTCCACCTGACATGGACGGTACCGTATGAACCGGGCACGCTGAAAGCCGTGGGCACCAAGGACGGGAAGGTGGTGCTCGAGGTCGAGGTTGCGACCACAGGAGAACCGGCTGCGATTGATCTCTCCGTCGACAGGGACGCTATAGCGGCGGACCGGCGGGACGTGGCTCATTTCACGGTTAGAATACTCGACGCGCAGGGTCGGGTAGTGCCGCTTGCGGACAATGAGGTCACCTTCGAGATTCAAGGCGAGGGCAAGCTCATTGGGGTGGACAGCGGAAATCCGGTGAGTCATGAGGATTTCAAGGGCAGCCGCAGGAAAGCGTTTAACGGGTTGTGCCTGGCCATCGTGCAATCGACGGCCAAAGCGGGCCGGATTCAAGTAACCGCGACTTCGCCCGGGCTCAAATCAAGCACCGTGGCGATTACTACGAAGGCGTAGGCCGGAACGGCGGCGGGAGCCGGAATGCCCCGCGCCATCCGATGGAGGCGATTATGAAGAACGAGAGTAAATTGACGAATTCCCTGAGCCGGCGTAGTTTGCTGGGGCATGCGGTTGGGGCAGCCGGCATGGTGTCGGCATTGGGATCCACGGGCCAAGCCAACGCACAAGCGCCCGCGCAAACGCCGCCGGCGGGCGGCGGGCGCGGAGGCGCTGGCCGCGGGGGCGCTGGCGGGGCCGGCGGACGCGGGGGCGGCGGAATGGGCGGCGGACGCAGGAGTTCCTTCGACTTCGGCTGGAAGTTCTTCAAGGGGGACGCGTCAGGTGCGCAGCAGCCGAATTTCGCGGACGCGAGCTGGAAAGAAGTGGACCTACCTCATGACTGGAGCATCGAGGGGCCCTTCGATGAGAACGCCCCAGCAAGGGGGCAAGGCGGTTACTTACCTATGGGCATCGGCTGGTACCGGAAACACTTCAACATTCCAGAGTCTTACAGTGGCCGAAAGGTATCCATCCAGTTCGACGGCGTTTATCAGCTCAGTGAGGTATGGATCAACGGTCAGTACCTGGGCAAGCGGCCGAACGGGTACATCGGTTTTTCTTACGATCTCAGTCCGCACTTGAAGTATGGCGGCGATAACGTGATTGCGGTGAAGGCGGACAACTCCCACCAACCCAATTGCCGCTGGTACTCGGGGTCCGGAATTTACCGGCACACGTGGCTGCTGGTTACGGGCCTGGTGCATGTCGCCGAGGGGGGTACGTTCGTCACTACGCCCCAGGTGGACATGGATGTGGCCACCGTTGAAATCAAGGTCAGGGTGCAGAATGAAGGCAGCAGCCCCGTCGAGTGCCGGCTGACCAATACCATAATGGACCGGGACGGGAACGTAGCCGAAGGTGCGCAGGTCACCGAGGTCAAGAACATCCCGGCGAATGGAGAAGCCGAGTTCGTGCAGCAGATCCGGGTGAACCAGCCGAACTTGTGGTCGCTCGAGAATCCCTATCTTTACCAGGTGCGCACCTCGGTGATGGGAGAGGGCCGTGGCGGTGGCGACTCTTACGAGACGACTTTTGGGATTCGAAAGGTCGAGTTCGACGTGGACCGGGGATTCCTGCTGAACGGCAAGCACATCAGACTGAACGGCTTCTGCCTGCATCACGACGGCGGTTCGGTGGGGGCGGCGGTGCCGGAGCGGGTTTGGGAACGGCGGCTGGAGATCATGAAGGCTGCGGGCTTCACCTCCATTCGGACCTCTCACAATCCGTACGCCCCGGAATTCCTCGACCTGTGCGACAAAGTGGGCTTCCTGGTGATGAACGAGGTGTTTGACGAGTGGAAGCAGAACAAGACTGCCAACGGATACGGCCAATACTTCGACGAATGGTCGGAGCGGGACCTGACGGCCTTCGTCCGGCGTGACCGGAACCACCCTTCAGTCTTGCTGTGGAGTCTCGGCAACGAGATCGGCGAGCAGGCCGCCGTCAACGGCGTGGAGATGCTCAAGAGGCTGGTCGACATCATTCACAAGGAGGACACTACCCATTTCACCACCATGGGTTGCGACCGGATCGCCGCCAATTTGACCGGACGCGAAGTCGGTACGCCGCCAGAGTTCCTGGCGCTATTGGACGTGGCTGGATACAACTATTTCGACCGTCGTGCCAAGCGGGCGGAAACATACTGCAGTGACGACCGGCACGACTTTCCCAAGAGAAAGTTCATCGGCACGGAGAACGGGTCCATCGGCGGCGTCCGGGGTGACTACTCCGGCCTCGTCCCGAACAGTGGCGGAGGCGGTCAGCGCAGGCGCAACGATCGAGGGACTTCTGCCGAGATGCTGTGGCGGTTCCGGAGGACCTACGAGTACGTGACCGGCGACCACATGTGGACGGGTATCGACCACCTGGGTGAGGCCCAGTGGCCTTCGAAGGGATCGGCCGCCGGAGTGATCGATACCTGCGGCTTCCCCAAGGACGGTTACTATTTTTATCAAAGCCAGTGGACCGACAAGCCGATGATCCACGTGTTCCCTCACTGGAACTGGAAGGGCAAGGAAGGCGACGTCATACCGGTGCTCTGCTACACCAACTGCGACAGCGTGGAGCTGTTTGTGAACGGCAAGTCTTTCGGTGAGCAGGGCTACTGGTTCCCACGCGTGGGGTATTGGCCCGAGCAGCCCGGGGGCCGGGCCAGCGCGCCACGCACCACGTCGGATCTGCACCTGACATGGACGGTGCCCTATCAACCGGGCACGCTGAGAGCCGTGGGCCGGAGGGGCGGGAAGGTGGTCCTGGAGACCGAGGTCTCGACCACCGGAGAACCGGCTGCTATCGAACTCTCCGTGGACAGGGACACCATAGCGGCCGACCGCCGGGACGTGGCTCATTTCACGGTCAAGATACTCGATGCGCAGGGCCGGGTGGTGCCGACTGCGGACAACGAGGTCGCTTTCGAGATCCAAGGCGAGGGCAAGATCATAGGACTCGACAGCGGCAATCTTGCGAGCAATGAGGATTTCAAGGGCAAGAGCCGGAAAGCGTTCAACGGGTTGTGCCTGGCGATCGTGCAATCGACGGCCAGGCCGGGCCGGATTCAACTGACCGCGACTTCGCCCGGGCTCAAGTCAAGCACCGTTGCCATCACTACGAAAGCATAAGCCGGAGCGGCGGCGGGAGCCCGAATGTCCCGCGCCATCCGGTGGAGGCGATTATGAAGAGCGAGAATGGAATGACCAATTCCCTGAGCCGGCGCAGTTTGCTGGGGCAGGCGGCCGGGGCTGCCGGCGTACTGTCGGCGTTGGGGTCCGCGGGCCAGGCCAGAGCGCAGGCGCCGCCGGCGGGCGGCATGGGCGGCCGCGTCCGGGATACCTTCGACTTCGGTTGGAAGTTCTTCAAGGGGGATACGCCAGGCGCGCAGCAGTCGAATTTCGCGGACGCGAAGTGGAAAGACGTGGACCTGCCTCATGACTGGAGCATTGAAGGGCCCTTAAGTCAGGCGCGTGGCGCAACAGAGCCGTCTTTGCCCATGGGGATCGGCTGGTACCGGAAACACTTCAACATTCCCGAGTCTGACAGAGACAGAAAGGTATTCATCGAGTTCGATGGCGTTTATCAGCTCAGTGAGGTGTGGATTAACGGTCAGTACCTCGGCAAACGGCCGTATGGGTATAGTAGTTTTTGTTACGATCTGACTCCCCACCTGAAGGTGGGGGGGGACAACGTGATTGCGGTCAAGGCGGACAACTCCCACCGGCCCAACTCCCGTTGGTACACGGGCTCCGGAATTTACCGGCACACCTGGCTGCTAGTTACGAACCAGGTGCACGGCGCCTACTGGGGCACGTTCATTACCACGCCCCAGGTGGACACGGATGCCGCCACCGTCCAAATCAAGACCAGGGTTCAGAATGAAGGCAAGAGCGCCGCCGAGTGCGTAGTGACCGCCACCATACTCGACCGGGACGGAACCCCGATCCAGGCCGCGCAGCCGAGCGAGAGCAGGAGCATCGCGGCCAACGGAGAATACGAGTTCGTGCAGCAGGTACGGGTCGTCAAGCCGAACTTGTGGTCGCTTGAGAATCCTTATCTTTACAAGGTGCGTACCTCGGTGACGGACCAGGGCCGAGTGGTCGACTCGTACGACACGGTTATTGGGATTCGACGGGTTGAGTTCGACGTGGACCGCGGATTCCTGCTGAACGGCAAGCAGGTGAAGCTGAACGGCATGTGCCTGCATCACGACTGCGGTTCGGTGGGAACGGCCGTGCCGGAGCGGGTTTGGGAACGGCGGCTGGAGATCTTGAAGGCCATGGGCTGCAACTCCATTCGGACCTCTCACAATCCTTACGATCCGGGATTCCTCGACCTGTGCGACAAATTGGGCTTCATGGTGATGAATGAGATCTTCGACGAGTGGAAGCAAGACAAGACTGCCGGCGGATACGGCCAATACTTCGACGAATGGTCGGAGCGGGACGTAACGACCTTCGTCCGCCGCGATCGGAACCACCCTTCAGTCTTGTTGTGGAGCGCGGGCAATGAGATCGGCGAGCAGGCCTCCATTCACGGCGTAGAAATGGTCAAGAGGCTGGTCGATATCTTTCACCGGGAGGACCCTACCCGGCCCGTCACCATGGGATGCGACAGGATCGCCGCAAATTTGGGCGGGCGTGAAGTCGGTACGCCGCCGGAGTTTCTGGCGGTCCTGGACGTGGCTGGCTACAATTATTCGGACCGCCGGGCCAAGCGGGCAGAATCGGCCTACAGTGACGACCGGCATGCGTTCCCGCAGAGAAAGTTCATCGGCACGGAGAACGAGGTCATGGGCGGCGTCAGGGGCGACTATTCCGAGCTTGTCCCACCGGCTCCCGTCGCGAGCACCGGGTCCACGGCCCTTCCCCGTCCGCTTAGGCCCAACCATCGAGGGACTGAGATCGAGCTGTTGACGAAGTTCACGAGGACCTACGACTACGCGACCGGCGACCACTTGTGGTCAGGTTATGACTACGTGAGGGAGTCCGGGTGGCCTACGACACCCTCGGGAGTGTTGGATTCCTGCGGCTTCCCAAAGGACGGTTACTTTTTCTGTCAGAGCCAGTGGACCGATAAGCCGATGCTCCACTTGTTCCCTCACTGGAACTGGAAGGGCAGGGAAGGAAAAGTCATACCGGTACTTTGCTACACGAACTGCGACACCGTAGAGCTGTTTGTGAACGGCGAGTCCTACGGGGTGCAGGGCTATTGGTTCCCGCGCATGGGGTATTGGCCACCTCAGCGCGAGGGGCGGAGCACCGCGCCACGCACCACGTCGGATCTGCACCTGGCATGGACGGTGCCGTATGAACCGGGCACGCTGAAAGCCGTGGGCGTCAAGGACGGAAGGGTGGTGCTCGAGGTCGAGGTTGCGACCACGGGAGAACCGGCTGCTATTGACCTCTCCGTGGACAGGGACGCCATAGCGGCGGACCGTCGGGACGTTGCACATTTCACGGTCAAAATACTCGACGCGCAGGGTCGGGTAGTGCCGCTTGCGGACAATGAGGTCACCTTCGAGATGCAAGGCGAGGGCAAGCTCATTGGGGTGGACAGCGGAAATCCGGAAAGTCGTGAGGATTTCAAAAGCAGGAGCAGGAAAGCGTTCCACGGGCTGTGCCTGGCCATCGTGCAATCGACGGCTAAACCGGGCCGGATTCAAGTAACCGCGACTTCGCCCGGGCTCAAATCAAGCAGCGTCGCTATTACTACGAAGGCATAGGCCGGAACCCCGCGGCGGGAGCCGGAATGCCCCGCGCGATGCGGTGGAGGCGATTATGAAGAACGAGAGTGGAATGACCGATTCCCTGAGCCGGCGCAGTTTGCTGGGGCAGGCGGTTGGGGCGGCCGGCGCAATGTCGGCATTGGGGTCCGCGGGCCAGGCCAACGCGCAGGCGCCTGCGCCAGCGCCGCCGGCGCGCGGCGGCTTTGGGGGCCGCGTCAGGAATTCCTTCGACTTCGGCTGGAAGTTCCTCAAGGCGGATGCGCCCGGCGCGCAGCAGACGAATTTCGCGGACACGAGCTGGAGAGACGTGGACCTGCCTCACGACTGGAGCATCGAAGGGCCCTTCAGGCAGGATCCGGGTGTGGCGAGGGGTTCGCATTTGCCCATGGGCATTGGCTGGTATCGCAAGCACTTCAACGTTCCCGAGTCTTACGGCGGCAGAAAGGTATTCATCGAGTTCGAGGGCATTTATCAGCTCAGCGAGGTGTGGATCAACGGTCAGTACCTTGGCAAACGGCCCAACGGGTTCATCAGCTTTTCTTACGATCTGACTCCGCACTTGAAGTATGGCGGCGACAACGTGATTGCGGTCAAAGTGGACAACTCCCACCAACCTAACTGCCGCTGGTACTCGGGATCTGGAATCTATAGGCACACCTGGCTGCTGGTTACAGGCTTGGTGCATGTCGCCGAGTGGGGTACGTTCGTCACCACGCCCAAGGTGGAGATGGATGTTGCCACCGTCCAAGTCAAGACCAGAGTTCAGAATGAAGGCAAGGAAGCCGTCGAGTGCAGGCTGACCAGTACCATCATGGACCGGGATGGAAACGTGGCCGAGGGCGCGCAGCCGAGCGAGGCCAAGATCATCCCGCCCAACGGGGAATACGAGTTCGTGCAGCAGATACCGGTAGACCAGCCGAACTTGTGGTCGCTGGAGAATCCCTACCTTTATTCGGTGCGCACCTCGGTGATGACAGAGGCCCGCGGCGGCGACTCGTACGACACGGTTTTTGGGATTCGAAAAGTTGAGTTCGACGTGAACCGGGGATTCCTGCTGAACGGCAAGCACGTAAAACTGAACGGCTACTGGGGCCATCAGGATGGCGGTTCGATGGGAAACGCCGTGCCGCCGCGGGTTTGGGAACGCCGGCTCGAGACCTTGAAGGCCATGGGCTGCAACTCCATTCGCACCGGTCACAATCCCTACGCGCCGGAGTTCTATGACCTGTGCGACAAATTGGGCTTCATGGTGATGAATGAGATGTTTGACGAGTGGAAGCAAAACAAGACTCCCAACGGATACGGCAACTACTTCGACGAATGGTCGGAGCGGGATCTAACCAGCTTCGTCCGCCGCGACCGGAACCACCCTTCAGTCTTGATGTGGAGCGCGGGTAACGAGATCGGCGAACAGGCCGCCGTCAACGGTGTCGAGATGGTCAAGAGGCTGGTCGGGATCTTTCACAAAGAGGATCCTACGCGGCCCGTGACCATGGGTTGCGACCGGATTGCCGCCAATCTGACCGGACGTGAAGTGGGTACGCCGCCGGAGTTCCTGGCGGTTCTGGACATTGCCGGCTACAACTACTTTGACCGCCGGAACAAGCGGGCGGAAACATACGCCAGCGACGACCGGCACGACTTTCCAAAGAGACTGATCGTCGGCACGGAGAACACGGGCCTGAGCGGCACCAGGGGCGACTATTCCGAGCTTTTCTCGCGCGGTGCCGCAGTCTACTCGCCCTGGCGCTCAAGCCGAGGGACGAACACCGAGATGTTGTGGAGGTGGACGAGGATCAACGACTGGGTGATCGGCGACCACACGGGTTGCGGTGTTGACTACCTGGGCGAGGCTGAGTGGCCGGCCAAGAACGGGTCCGGCGGAACGCTGGATACCGCCGGCTTCATAAAGGACGCTTACTATTTTTATCAGAGCCAGTGGACCGATAAGACGGTGCTTCACGTGTTGCCTCACTGGAACTGGAAGGGTAAGGAAGGAGACGTCATACCGGTACTCTGTTACACGAACTGCGACAGCGTAGAGCTGTTTGTGAACGGCAAGTCCTATGGGGTGCAGGGTTACTGGTTCCCGCGCGTGGGCTATTGGCCAACCCAGCCCGGGGGCCGGGCCAGCGCGCCACGGACCACATCGGACTTGCACCTGACCTGGACGGTGCCGTATGCGCCGGGCACGCTGAAAGCCGTGGGCACCAAGGACGGGAAGGTGGTTGCCACTTATGAGGTCTCGACCACGGGAGACCCGGCTGCCATCGATCTCTCCGTGGACCGGGACGTTATAGCGGCCGACCGCCGCGACGTAGCTCATTTCACGGTCAAGATACTCGACGCGCAGGGTCGCGTAGTGCCGACTGCGGACAATGAAGTCGCCTTTGAGATTCAAGGCGAGGGCAAGATCATCGGGGTGGACAACGGAAACCCAGTGAGTCATGAGGATTTCAAGGGCAAGACCAGGAAGGCGTTCAACGGGCTGTGCCTGGCGATCGTGCAATCGACCGTTAAGGCGGGTCGGATTCAACTGATGGCGACATCGCCCGGACTGAAGTCGAGCAGCGTCGCCATCACTACCAAGGCATAAGCTGGAACCGCTGCGGAGGCTGGAACGCTACGCGCGATGCTATGGAGGCAATTATGAAGAACGAGAGTGAATCGACGAATTCCCTGAGCCGGCGCAGTCTGCTGGGGCAGGCGATGGGGGCGGCCGGCGTCCTGCCGGCATTGGGGTCTGGGTCCACGGGCCAGGCCAACGCGCAAGCGCCTGCCCAGGCGCCGCCGGCGGGTGGCGGCCGCGGGGGCCGAGGCATGCCGAACACGCAAGCGCCGCCTGCGGCCGCCGGCCGCGGGGGGGTCGGAGGCATGGGAGGCCGCGTCAGGGATACCTTCGACTTCGGCTGGAAGTTCTTCAAGGGCGATGCCCCAGGCGCGCAGCAGCCGGATTTTGCGGACACAAGATGGAGAGACGTGGACCTGCCTCACGACTGGAGCATCGAGGGACCCATCAATGAGAAGCCGCCTATGGCCGTGGGAGGTGGCCAGCTTTTCCCCATGGGTATCGGCTGGTACCGGAAGCATTTCAACGTTCCCGAGTCTTACAGTGGCAGAAAGGTATTCATCGAGTTCGAAGGTGTTTATCAGCTCAGCGAGGTATGGATCAACGGTCAGTACCTAGGCAAACGGCCGTACGGGTTCATCGGTTTTTGTTACGACATGACTCCCCACCTGAAGTATGGCGGTGACAACGTGATTGCGGTCAAGGCGGACAACTCCCACCAACCGAACTGCCGCTGGTACCAGGGGTCCGGGATTTACCGGCACACCTGGTTGGTGGTTACAAACCAGGTCCACGTCGCCCAATGGGGCACCTTCGTCACCACGCCCGAAGTGGGCATGGACACTTCCGTTGTCCAAGTCAAGACCAGGGTTCAGAATGAGACCAAGACTGCCACCGACTGCCGGGTGAACAGCATCATCATGGACCGGGATGGGAACGTGGTCGGGACCGCGCATATAAGCGAGCTCCACAACGTCCCAGCGAACGGGGAATACGAGTTCACGCAGCAGATACGGGTGGACCAGCCGAACTTGTGGTCGCTTGAAGAACCGTATCTTTACACGCTGCGCACCTCGTTGAGGGAAGCGGTGAACGGCCAAGACTCGTACGACACGATTTTTGGGATTCGAAAAGTGGAGTTCGACCTGGACCGGGGATTGCTGCTGAACGGCAAGCAGGTGAAAATGAAGGGTTTCTGGGGGCATGAAGACGCCGGTTGTATGGGAAACGCGGTGCCGGCACGGGTCTGGGAACGGCGGCTGGAGATCTTGAAGGGATGTGGCGCCAACTCCATTCGGACCTCTCACTGTCCCTACGCGCCGGATTTCATGGACCTGTGCGACAAATTGGGCTTCCTGGTGATGGATGAGGTGTTTGACGAGTGGAAGCGAAACAAGACTGCATTCGGATACGGGCTATACTTCGACGAGTGGTCGGAGCGGGACGTAACGGACTTCGTCCGGCGCGACCGGAACCACCCCTCAGTCGTGATGTACAGTGCGGGCAATGAGATCAGCGAGCAGAACCAGGTTGAGGGAGTAGCGGCGGTCAAGAGGTTGGTCGGGTTCTTTCACCGGGAGGATCCTACCCGGCCCGTGACCATGGGTTGCGACAGGATCGGTGAAGCCTTGAGTGGAGGTATCGATACACCGCCGGAGTTCCTGGCGGTCCTGGACATAGCTGGCTACAACTATTTCGATCGCCGGAACAAGCGAGCGGAAACATATGCCACTGACGACCGGCACATGTACCGGGAGAGAAAGTTCGTGGGCACGGAGAACTCGGGCCCGGGCAGCACCAGGGGCGAGTATTCCGATCTTGTCCCGCCGGGTCCCGGGGGCACCGTGAGCAGGGGCAGGAACCGAGGGACTGATTTCGAGCAGTTGTGGAGGTTCGCGAGGATCAACGACTGGGTGATCGGCGACCACTACGGTACCGCCTTTGATTACATGGGCGAATCCCGGTGGCCAGCGAAGCAGGGGGGCGGTGGAATAATAGATAACTGCGGCTTCATAAAGGACAGTTACTATTTGTGTCAGAGCCTGTGGACGGACAAGCCGGTGGTTCACCTCTTGCCGCACTGGAACTGGAAGGGCCACGAAGGAAAAGTCATACCGGTACTCTGCTACACCAACTGCGACACCGTAGAGTTGTTTGTGAACGGCGAGTCCTACGGGGTGGAAGGCTATTGGTTCCCTCGCATAGGGCGAGGGGGCCCTGTTGCCCGGCAAAACGTTCCGCGCACCACGTCGGATCTGCACCTGACATGGACGGTGCCGTATCAACCGGGCACGCTGAAGGCCGTGGGCACCAAGGACGGGAAGGTTGTCGCCACCTATGAGGTCTCAACAACGGGAGAACCGGCTGCGATTGAACTCACCGTGGACAGAGACACGATAGCGGCGGACCGCCGTGACGTAGCCCATTTCACGGTTAGAATACTCGACGCGCAGGGCAGGGTAGTGCCGACTGCGGGCAATAAGATCGACTTCGATATGCAAGGCGAGGGCAAGATCATTGGGGTGGACGGCGGAGATCCGGTGAGTCATGAGGATTGCAAGGGCAAGAGCATAAAAGCGTTCAACGGGCTGTGCCTGGCCATCGTGCAATCGACGGCCAAGGCGGGCCGGATTCAAATGACCGTGACATCGCCCGGGCTCAAATCTAGCAGCGTCGCCGTCACTACGAAGGCATAAGCCGGAACCGCGGCGGGAGCGAACGTCCCGCGCGACCCGACGGAGACGATTATGAAAAACGAGAGTGAATCGATGAATTCCCTGAGCCGTCGTAGCTTGCTGGGGCATGCGGCTGGGGCAGCCGTGCTGTCGGCATTGGGGTCCACGGGCCAGGCCAACGCGCAAGCGCCGCCGGCGGGCGGCGGCCGCATGATGAGCCGCATCAGGGATACCTTCGACTTCGGCTGGAAGTTCTTCAAGGGGGACGCGAGAGGCGCGCAGCAGCCGAATTTCGCGGACGCGAGTTGGAGAGAGGTGGACCTGCCTCACGACTGGAGCATCGAAGGGCCCATCAATGAGAAACCGCCTATGGCGGTGGGAGGTGGGCAGATTTTCCCCATGGGTATCGGCTGGTACCGGAAGCACTTCAACATTCCCGAATCCTACCGTGGCAGAAAGGTATTCATAGAGTTCGAGGGCGTTTATCAGCTCAGCGAGGTATGGATCAACGGTCAGTACCTGGGCAAACGGCCTTACGGGTTCATCGGTTTTTGTTACGACATGACTCCCCACCTGAAGTATGGCGGTGACAACGTGATTGCGGTCAAGGCGGACAACTCCCACCAGCCCAACTGTCGCTGGTACCAGGGGTCCGGGATTTACCGGCACACCTGGCTGCTGGTTACGGGCCAGGTGCACGGCGCTTACTGGGGCACGTTTGTCACCACGCCCAAGGTGGAGATGGATGTTGCCACCGTCCAAGTCAAGACCAGGGTTCAGAATGAAGGCAACAGCGCAGCCGAGTGCAGGGTGACCAGCACAATACTGGATCGCGATGGGAACCCCGCCGAGGGCGCGCAGCCGAGCGAGAGCATGACCATCCCGGCCAACGGAGAATACGAGTTCGTGCAGCAGATACGGGTGGACCAGCCGAAGCTGTGGTCGACGGACAATCCCTACCTTTACCAGGTGCGCACCTCGGTGATGAACCCGGACATGCCTGTCGACTCCTACGACACGGTTTTTGGGATTCGAAGAGTCGAGTTCGACGTGGACCGGGGATTCCTGCTGAACGGCAAGCAGGTGAAACTGAAGGGTCTCTGGGCGCATGAAGACGCCGGTTGTATGGGAAACGCGGTGCCGGAACGGGTTTGGGAACGGAAGTTGGAGATCTTGAAGGGATCGGGCTGCAACTCCATTCGGACCGCTCACAATCCTTACGCGCCGGTATTCCTGGATCTGTGCGACAGACTGGGCTTCCTGGTGATGGATGAGGTGTTTGACGAGTGGAAGCGAAACAAGACTGCATTTGGATACGGCGACTACTTCGACGAGTGGTCGGAGCGGGACGTAACGGACTTCGTCCGGCGCGACCGGAACCACCCCTCAGTCGTGATGTACAGTGCGGGCAATGAGATCAGCGAGCAGAACCAGGTTGAGGGAGTAGCGGCGGTCAAGAGGTTGGTCGGGTTCTTTCACCGGGAGGATCCTACCCGGCCCGTGACCATGGGTTGCGACAGGATCGGTGAAGCCTTGAGTGGAGGTATCGATACACCGCCGGAGTTCCTGGCGGTCCTGGACATAGCTGGCTACAACTATTTCGATCGCCGGAACAAGCGGGCGGAAACATACGCCACTGACGACCGGCACGCATACCGAGAGAGAAGGTTCGTCGGCACGGAGAACACGGGCCCGGGCGGCCCCACCAGGGGCGACTATTCCGATCTTGTCCCGCCGGGTCCCGGGGTCGCCGTGGCCAGGCGCGGAAACCGAGGGACTGATTTCGAGCAGTTGTGGAGGTTCTCGAGGATCAACGACTGGGTGATCGGCGACCACTACGGTCACACCTTTGATCATATGGGCGAGTCCCAGTGGCCAGCAAAGCAGGGTGGGGGTGGAATAATAGATACCTGCGGCTTCGTCAAGGACGGTTACTATTTGTGTCAGAGCTTGTGGACGGATAAGCCGATGGTTCACCTCTTGCCGCACTGGAACTGGAAGGGCCACGAAGGAAGAGTCATACCGGTACTCTGCTACACGAATTGTGACAGCGTCGAGCTGTTTGTGAACGGCGAGTCCTACGGGGTGGAGGGCTATTGGTTCCCGCGCATAGGGCGCGGGGGACCTGTTGCCCGGCAAAATGTTCCGCGTACCACGTCGGATCTGCACCTGACATGGACGGTGCCGTATCAACCGGGCACGCTGAAAGCCGTGGGCACGAAGGACGGGAAGGTGGCCGCCACCTTTGAGGTCTCAACTACGGGAGAACCGGCTGCGATTGAACTGTCCGTGGACAGAGACACAATAGCGGCGGACCGGCGCGACCTGGCTCATTTCACGGTCAGAATACTCGACGCGCAGGGCAGGCTAGTGCCGACTGCGGGCAATAAGATCGACTTCGATATGCAAGGCGAGGGCAAGATCATTGGGGTGGACGGCGGAGATCCGGTGAGTCATGAGGATTGCAAGGGCAAGAGCATAAAAGCGTTCAACGGGCTGTGCCTGGCCATCGTGCAATCGACGGCCAAGGCGGGCCGGATTCAGATGACCGCGAGTTCGCCCGGGCTCAAACCAAGCAGCCTCGCTGTCACTACCAAGGCATAAGCCGAAACCGCGGCGTTCTACGCGATCAGCTCTTGCTTGATGGTGACACCCAATCCCGGTCCCTGCGGCAGGTTCAGATACCCTTCTTTGTCCACCACGGCGGGTCTTCCATGATGCCGGAGCCGTTGGTATATGCGGCGATTGCGGGTCGTGCAGGCGGCCATGATCATGCCGTTGGTGCAGTATCCGCACTGCGCCGCCTGTTCGGCGACGAAGGCGGCCTGCACCCGGTCGAGCGCCTCGGGCGAGCCGAGGCCTTCGAGAGTGGTGATGCTGCGAGCCCGCAGCCGAATTTCGCGCCGTGGGGCCCCAGCGCGTTTCGCAAGACGTAGAGCAGAGGCTGGTCCGGGTCCCAGGAATCGACTGCTGATGACTTTCCGTTTACTTGAAGGTGATATCTCGGCATGGAGTCCCTCCGGCGTTTCCAATATTCTGTCACATTTTGGGGGGACGAAAACGGTGCTGATGTTCGAGATGGAGTGAAGCGCACCAGGAATCAACCTTCGATCTCCCACCAGTTTCCGGATTACTTCGTTTCCTTCACCGTCGGAACCTAGCTAAGCCCGAGCTGAGTGAGCAGCAGGCGGCGGACTTATTCGTCTATCTCTTTGCCGGCCGTTATTTCGAGCTGCCTGGCGACACCAAGCGCGGCGAGCGGGTTTTTCGTGGGAAGCGGTGCGGGGAGTGCAGGTGCAGCACATCCGACGACGGCCCTTCGCGGGTCGTGGGTCCAGACCGGATCAGCAAGCCGGGTGATGTGATACTGGCAGACGGAGGCGAAGCAGTAAACCGGTTGAAAAGAATGGAGGGGACGGAGAGGTGTATGAAAAATCACGCAAAATGCGGCGAGGTTGGGTTTTCCTGTGCATGGAGAAGGCACGGCGGGACTCTTTCGCACGTTTCGGGGCCGCTCTGGGACAAAAGAAATGAGCGGCCACGGAGATTGCACCCACAAGGAACGCGATTTCGAGTATACTTGGCAAGCCGGGAAGCCAAAATGGGAATCCCGGGTCAAAAGGAAAATCTGGTTCGGATGGAGGGAGGTTCAAATGGGAGTTCTGCAAGGGTTGGTTTCTAACGGTGGGTATCTCTACGCGGCCTGGAAAGGCGAGCCGGACGACGATCGAATTTTCTATTCTCGCTGGAATGGACAAGGCAAATGGGTGGCCGCCGGGACGATCCCTGGCAATACCAGCGCGGGTCCTGCCTTAGGCGTGTTGAACGGATCGCTTTATGCAGCGTGGAAGGGAGAATGGAGCGATCCGAGGCTTTTTTTCTCGAAGTTCGACGGTTCCAAGTGGGACCCCCAAGTACAAATTCCTAACGTGTATAGCGATACGGGGCCAGCCCTGTGTGCCCTTGGCGCTAAGTTGGTTGCCGCATGGAAGAGCGTCTTCGATCAGAACCTTTATTTCGCCACTTTTGACGGCACAAATTGGTCTGCGCAGTCGCAAATCGGGGGCGTGGCCAGCAGCGTAGGCCCTTCCCTGGCAGCTTTTAACGGCAAGCTGTATGCCATCTGGAAAGGTGCAGGCTCCGACCAGGGGCTTTGGTTTGCGTACTACGATGGAACAAATTGGTCCGGTCAGAACCAGATCCCCAACGTGGGAACGAGCGTCGGAGCATCCCTGGCTGCTGTCGGCAACAAGCTCTACGCCGTCTGGAAGGGGGAAGGTAACGACGAGAGTCTCTGGTACGCCGATTACAACGGAACCAGCTGGTCAGGCCAAGCCCAGATTCCCGGCGGGGAGAGCAGTGTAGGCGCGGTGATCGCCGCATTCAATGGAAATCTGTATGCAATGTGCAAGGGCAAGGATTCGGACGTTAGCCTCTACAATGCCGAGTTGAGCGGCAGCACATGGTCTGCATGGTCTAAGGACATCCCGGGAAATACCGGGCCGGATACCTACACGACCCTGTTGCCGGCCCCCTCCGGAGGCAACGCCAACTACTTGCTGGCCAATAGCAAGGGCGGCGCAGTGACCGGGGCGACCGTCACGATCATCGTCGCGGAGGACATCGTCCCGGACAGTACCGGGAACTACTCGTTCCAGATCAACTGCAACAGTCCCTCGCAGGCGTCGGGGGCGGAACCCTTCGTCTGGCAGCAGTACGGCTTTCGAATCGCCGCCAGCGAGCTGTTTTTCTGGGTCAACGACTTCCGGCAGCAGGATCTCCCGGGGAGTCCCCTCATCAACTGGGATTCCCGGTCACTGGCCAACAACGCGGGCGTGGTGCCCCTGCCGAACAACCGCTTGCCGAGGGGCTGGCAACTAACAACGACGCTCGTGAACGATAAGGCTGGCAACGTCACCGGCTTCGCCTTCAGCGTCGCCCAGCCCAACGGCACCGTTCTCAACTCGCCGGCGCTGACGCTGCAGGGCATCAGACCCGCTGTCGTGACCGGCAACCTCGCGCCCATTCTCAATTACCAGGCAATTATGGTCGGGGAGAACGGCGGCGCCACGACCGATTTCTCGGCGGGCCAAGGCATCTTCCTTTGCTACGCCGGCAACAGCCTCACAGCCACCGCCAGCCAGGACGAGTCCGGCGAAGGGAGCAACGTCAGTTACTCGCCGCTGCCGGCCTCCTACCCGAACGGCGAGTTCTACCAACAGTTCGGGATTGGGATTGTGCCCGCGTGATCCATCGGTCCGCAAGCCGCGTTCCGAGCGGCAAGATGAGTTGGCAAAAACATACGGTCCGCGGTTTCATGGGCGGTGCGATGAAGAAAGCCGGGTACACCGTCGAGGTCAGCTTGAGGCCAGCGTCCACACCTAGTTTCGTGAGGACCTTGGTGTAAAAGTTCATCCACTTCTGGGCGCCGGCGGTAACGCGGCAGTAAGCTCGCGCCTCACCGCCGGTTAACCAAACGCGCGCCCTCACCGATCAGCGGTCTCAGCACGACGGGCTTGATCCGGATGTGATGTTTGGCCAGGTCCGCCCGGTCGTCGAGCCGGATATCCATCCAGGCCGGCCTGTCTGGGCTGCCAGGACGGGTGAGATCACCGAAGCGCTCCTTTTGGCCCGCCAGGAAGCCGATTTCGTGGGCCTCTTGCGCAACCGCCAGAAACGCGGTGTGCAGGGCGCGTCGCGTGCAGACGACCTTGTTCCCACGGGGCGGGTTCAGGCTCGAAATGCCACCGGAGACGAGGTGCTCGGCGATCCGGTGATCTAGTTCGCATGGCATGTGGATTTCCGCTGCTCCTGGCCGCCAGCATACAGCATCGCGAGCGGCCGAGTGGGCTGGGCACCCGGACGTGGAGGGGTTGTGCCAGGCGCTGGTGGACTGGTCCGGGGAGTTGCGGCCGCCGCGAGCCGGGGCCCCTGTTGCGCCACGTTTGGCCCACGTTAGCTTGGGCGGCGCCGGCTTGGGGTGTCCGGCCAAGGCTGCCGGGCGTTGGGGCCCGGTGGGGCAAAGGAGAAAGAAAAAGCCCGCCGCGGCTGAAGCCGGGCGGGCGGAACGGGAAGGGCGTTCGTGCTACTGGTTGATGCGATAGGTTCGCTCCCCCTTGTCGGACTTGAAGGACTCGACGGTGTACCCGGCCTTCTTCATCGCGCCGGCCATGAACCCGCGGACGGTGTGTTTCTGCCAGCCCATTTTGTCCATGATCTCGGCCAGCGTAGCGCCGTTCTTGCGCTGGAGCATCGCCACGACCTGGGCCGTCTTGCTGCCTTCGCGCGGTGCCGTAGCTTCGCGCGTTTTCGCGGCCGTTTTGCTCTTGGGAGCGTTTTTCGCGGCAGTGATTTTCCTGGCTGCCTTACCCGAGGCTGTCCGTGCGCCACCTTTGGCCTTACGTTCCGCTTGCGGCTTCTCGGATTGATCCGGTTGCGGCTTCTCGGGCTCGCCTAGGCCCTGGATGCGCTTCCAGATTCGGGTGACCGCCGTCTTGCGGTCCGTGAAGCGCTTCACCGGGGTACCGCCCGGCAGGCTGTTCCAGATGGCCACCAGGCGCTCGGCCGGCCAAGCGGCGGCCAGTTCCGCCAGCCTTCTGGCTGGCGAAGGAATCGAACGGGGTAGTGGTTGCGGCGGCGGCCTCTTCTGCGGAGTCAAACGCCGTGATGTTGTTTTCGCTATCAATCGTAAAGGTCGTCATAATCGTCCTCCTTGGTGCCACGCTCTGCGCGGTCATCACATGGATCACTCTGAAGTGCCTGAAAAGCAAGGGGATTCCGCAACAAGAAATCGACGATGGCGAAGAACTGGCGATGGCCCCGCTCTGGCGACGCTTCTGAAGCTGACGAGTTCGGTGGCACTCACGGCGATTTGGTCAGCCCAGATGGTGAAAATTGGGGGGGAAATGAAAGCTCCCGGCGGAAAATTCGGGCGCAAGAAGGAAGAAGCGATCGCCGCGCTGCTCACCCAGCGGAACATCGAGGAAGCCGCCAAGGCTGTCGGCATCGGGGCCAATACGCTTCTGCGCTGGCTCAAGGTGCCGGAGTTCGAGGCAGCCTACCGGGAGGCGCGACGTGCTGCCTTTCGGCAATCGGTCGCCAGGCTGCAACAGGCTTCCGGCGCCGCGGTTTCGACCCTGTTGAAGATCATGGTGGACACCGGCGCGCCGCACTCCACGCGAGTCAGGGCCGCCGATAGCGTGTTGGACCACTCGGCCAAGGCCATCGAAATTGAGGACATCGAGGCGCGTGTGTCGGAGTTGGAACGGGCTGCCGAACAGGTGAAGCAGTGCGTTCCACGTTGGCCTGTTGGAGAGGTGATCCCTGAATGCCGAACGTACGGAAGCGAGTGGAACGGCTGGAGAGATTCCTGGCGCCGGAGCCTGCTTCTGACCCATACGACGCCATTAAGCGCCTGGCGTTGCAAAGCCTTTCAACGGAAGATCCAACAGTGCTCGCAGAAGTAATCGAACAAGATAGGCGGGAGTGCCAGTGGACGGAGCGCGAGTCGGCCGCTGTGAAGGCGCTCACTTGCGTCCTCGATCAGGAAGTGCAGCGCGCTGGGTTCCGCTCAGTGGCTGACTTCCAGAGATCCCGTGCCTCCGGAAGGTGAAATGAGACTCAGACGTAGAACTTCAACTTGTTCCAGATCTGCCGCAACTGGACTCTCGGCTGGCGACACACCCAGATTGTCAGATTGTTCTCGAACGGCATGGCGTAGGGCTCCGTGATCCTGCCGGCGGCGCGCACGTCTCCAAATATCTTGCGCGCATCGTCCGGATTCCCGCCAATCACGACCACCACCTCGAGATCGCTTGGTCCCGGTCCCCACAGGTAATAGTTGTTGTGTCCGCTGATCGCTTTCGGAATTCCCAGCCGCGGACCAAAATAGTCTATGGCGCCGGCCTCGCCGTAGTTCTGCCCGAAGATGGCAGCGTGTGCCTGTTCCTCCGGAGAGAGCGTGCGAAAGACCGCGGCTACCTGCTCGGCCATGTTCTGCCAGCCGAACATGTCGGCATAAAACTGGGGCAGCGGGCCCATCTGGTGACGCTCCTCGGCATACTGAAACCCAAGCCAGGCCGCATAGCGGATGAAGTCTTGGGGCGGCAGGATTGGGATGGCCAGCGGCAGGGCGACCAAAGTGAGAGCCAGCATCACCGTGACCAGAGCCGGCTTCAGCCAGTTCCACGCTCGCAAACCAATGGCCTCTTCCAGGAGCACACCACCTGCGCCCAACAGCATGGGGTAGGCCGGCAGCAGGTAATATCCTTTTCCGCGCAGAACGAACAGGACCACCGCGATTACCAGATAAGCCAGACCAAGCGCACGATAGGGTCGGCCCCTCCTGGTGAAATAGAACCACAAGCCGGCAAACCACACCGGTGTCGAGGCGCCCGTAAGCAGCAACTGTGCGGCGATGAACTGCCCAGGTGTCAGAATTGCGTTCTTATATTTGACGGCGTTTCGCAGGAACTCCAGCGTGGGCCAACCCCACTGGATCTCCCACAGCATGTTGGGCAGAAAGATGAGCGCCGCGATGGCCCCGCCGATCCAGAAATTTCGCTGAGCGAAGGCCTTACGCGCAGGAGTGAGCAGCAGCCCGACTGCCACGGCGAAGCCGAAGAACAAAGTCGCGTGCTTGTTCATCAACCCCAGGCCCGCGACAAGCCCGAACCACAGCCAGTATCGCGAGTCCCCGGTCTTGATCGCGCGAATGATGAGCCACGCACAGCCCGCCCAGAACAACGGCTCAAACGGGTTGGTGTTGAGGATGTGATTGTTCCCGAGCCAGCCGGGCGCGCAAATCACGCTCAGCGCGGCCAAGCCCTGCGCGAATCTGCCGCCGCCCAACTCCCGTGCAATCATCGCCGCAAGCGCTACCAACGCCGCCCCAGCCACAGCCGGCAGCAGACGGACCGCAAACAAGCTTTCCCCCAGCGTTGCCGTCACCGCTCGTGTCAGCACTGCGATCATGGGCGGAAACTCCACGTAACCCCAAGCCAGATGGCGGCTGCACGCCAAATAATACAATTCATCGCGGAAGATGCCATATCCGCGGTAAGTGAGCAGATGGAGCAGCAGCTTGGCCAGCGCCAGCGCTAACACGATCCGCGTAGCCGTCCACAGCGGCTTTCGATTCGTCGCCATTCCGGATCTCCTGCTTTATAAGCCATAGTAACGCCAGGTGCCCCCCGGTTCCCTTTAAGCCTCTGCTGTCGGCCCGTTTTTGTGGAGGCATCGCACGTGACTTGACATGCGCAGGCAGTTTTTTCAGGATAAGACTTCCGAGAATCGGCCGTCTCAGACATCGGATTCGTTGACCTCGGTGGAAACCAATAGAGAAGTATACGCGGAACAGAGCATGCCTAGCTGATCATTGCCAGCCTTGTCCTGTCAATACCGCCCGGCCTGGGCCAGCGCTCCCCGGAAGTCCCGTTCGAGGAAGCGTGCGGTCGCCATTGGCGGCCACGCCCAAGGATCCGCGAACGCCGTATCCGGACCGCTGGTTGCACAAGTCCGACATGGCGTCTCACTCATGTGGATTGCTGCCGGACCGCCCACGATCTGCCCTGAATTCAGGCCGGATGCGCTTCACTCCTCCCGCAGCGTTACCGAGCAGTCGACGGCTAAGGCCCGCCGCAGCGGTATGCAAACCGCAACCGGCGAAACAGCCAGAATGACCAGAGCCGCGCCTATCATCGTCATGGGATCTCTTGCACTGATCTGAAACAACAGGGATTCCAAGAATCTGGCCAGTAGGACGCTCGCTCCGAGCCCGATTGCCAGTCCTGTTGCCACCGGAGTCAGGCTCTGGCGGAGAACGAGGCCGCCGATCTGTGTCGGGCGGGCTCCCATCGCGACTCGGATGCCGATCTCACGCACCCTAGAAGCCACTACGTTCGAGAGGACGCTATAGATACCGGCGAGTGCCAGCATGAGCGCCAGCCCTGCGAATACGGAAAGCAGAAGCGTGTTGAATCTCCGCTGCGATTGCCACTGATCTACCCAGTGGTCGAGCGGCCAGACCGTATCGAGGGTCAAGCCGCGGTCCAGGCCAAATACTCTCCCGCGAATCGCGCTCGCGGCAGCTTCCGCAGTGCCGGTCGTGCGCACTACCAGCGAAGCGCTTTGGTTTCCGAGATTGGGCCAGAAGATCTGCGGCCTCGCTCCGTTTTCGGCGCCTAGCGGCCGGTAGTCCGACACCACCGCTACGATCTGGCAGCCGTGCGTCTTGTCGCCGTCGAGCAGTCGCTGGCCGACCGCGTTCACGCTGCCGAAAAACTGGCGCGCGAACGCCCGGTTCACGATGCAAAAGCCCTCGCCGCCTTTCGGGTTCGCGAGAGCCCTTTCGGTGGCCTCAAGGTCCGTATCCGTCAACGGGCGGCCCGCAAAAACTGGCAGCCCAAGTACCGCCAAGTAGTTCGGGCTGGTATTGGCGAAGTCGGCGATCGGGAGGGCGTTCAGAGGCGGGTCTGGCCTGCCCGCTACATAGAAGTTGCCTGCCGAGACCCGATGGAGAGGCAAGTTGTCGGTCAGGGCGGCGCCGGTCACGCCGGGCAGGTTTCGCACGCTGTCCAGGAGGGCCCGGAAGAACCGCGAGCGGCTGGCCTTGTCGGGGTAGCTCTTTTCGGGCAACTCGATGTCAGCAATTTCCAGGTGAGCCGTCTGGAAGCCGATCCCGGTCGCGACCAGGTTCCGAAAGCTGCGGATCATCAGGGTTGCGCCCATCACCAGGACCATCGCGAGCGCCACCTCCACGGCGATGAGTGACTGGGTGGGCCGCTTGCGCCCAGCCGTAGCGCCCCAGCCTCCGCCAGCCCGCAGCGCCTTTTGGATATCGGACCGCGACGCGGCAATGGCCGGTGCGAGGCCGCACAGCACGGCTGTGAGGACCGCTGCGGCCACCGCGAAGGCGAGCACGGCCGAGGCGTTTCCGATGAAGGCTAGCGACTTTCGCCCATGTGGATTGCTTCTGGATCGCCGACGACCCGACCAAAAACTCCTTTCGCGGGCTCTCGGACTGAACGTCTATGGTGCCATCCGGCACCGGATGGGGAGGCACAGAAGCGCGTCGGGGGTTAACCGTGCTCTTTGGCGTCGGCGTTTATCGTCAAATTGGACGGTTTGTCCTGGCCTCTCTCTTCCGGCTTGGCCGCAGTATTTGTCTCGGCGAGTTCTACGAGCACTGCCCTCAAGCGAGTGAGGCTGCCCCTCATGGGGTCATGCATCAGTTTGGCAAGACTCAAGGACTGAGCACATCCAGAGGCGATGAAGACTACGGCGAGCAGCCCGGCTGCGTAGGACTGCCTGATAAACAGGCGAATAACAGAGATGAATTTGTTGCAGCCGTTGGACTTACCGCTCAAAGAGCATTCCGATATCAGGACCGTATCAGGGGCCGGAACAAGAAAAAGAAACCCAACGTTCACAGAGTCCCAATGGAGCATCGGCCGTTCCGGAGGCATGCTTCCCAAGCCCGAAAGGCCATTGATCCCGCTCTGATTCTCAACCTGATCCGGCCCTGATATCAGATTGCGCTCTGAACCGTAAGTCCAACGGCTGCAACAAATTCATCTCTGTTATTCGCTTGTTTATCAGGGGGCACGACGACGATGCCTTTTAAATTTACGCAGCAAATGCAATTGGCAAGAGCAACGTCTTAAGCTCGCAAACCTGCCACGGCTACAGCCATCTGGAAGACGTTTGGCGGATTCAGGACAGTGGGGACGATGGCGGTTGGCGAATGTCCGACGCGGCATCCCGTCGTCTGCGTTTCCGCGTTGGGCGACTTGCCTTCAAGATTCTTACTAACCGATGTCAGCTCAACGGCGAATGGCAGACGGCGGCCTAGCCTTCGATCGGAAGAGACCGTGCCCATATGAAAATAGGATGTATCGCCCAGTTGAGTTGACGAGTATGCGCAAGACGGTAATCGTGACTGGTGGTTCTAAGGGGATTGGAGCAGGGCTTGTGAAGGCGTTTCTGGATCGCGGTTACAACGTAGTGGCCAACGCGCTGGAAATCACCACGTCGAACCCGTTCGAAGCGTCAGACAACCTTGCGTTGGTCGATGGTAGCATTACCGAAGCGGCCACCTCGGCGAAGATCGCCGAGGTTGCGAAAACCCAATTCCAATCGATTGATGCGCTGGTCAACAATGCCGGCATCTATTTCGCGAAACACTTCACGGATTACACGGTTGACGATCTTCGTGCTCTGGCATCGGTTAACCTCGAAGGCTTTCTGCTGCTCACGCAGATGGCGGTGAAGCAAATGCTGACTCAGAACACCGGTGGAAGCATCGTCAATGTTACCGCGGCCCAGGTGAATCATCCGATCGCTGGGATTAATTCTTCCGTTGCGATGATGATCAAGGGAGGCTTGGAAGCCGTTACGCGGAGCCTGGCGATGGAATATGCCAAGCAGGGCATACGCGTCAACGCCGTTGCGCCGGGGGTGGTCGATACGCCCATGCATGAGGGGCAGTCGAAGGATTTCCTCAAGACGCTGCAACCGATGGGTCAGATTTCCGGGGTGAAAGACGTCGTGGACGCGATCGTTTATCTGACAGAAGCCGGTCAAGTGACCGGGGAGGTGCTGCACGTGGATGGCGGTGCGCACGTAGGCAAGTGGTAACTGGCTGGCCGGCTTGAGAGCCTGGAACGGATGAACACGGACTTTAGGGTCGGAGATCATGTGGGATGGAATTCGGAGTCAGGGCGTGTTCGGGGAACGATCAAGAAAAGGATCACCTCTGCCATTACGTTCAAGGGGTACATTGTCCATGCTTCTGAGAAGGAGCCGCGGTACTTGATCAAGAGCGACACCACCGACCATCTGGCCATGCACAAAGGATCGGCGCCCAAGAAGCTCCAGAAGTAGAAGCATGCCGAATCAAGAACTTCGCCGCTCGTACTGACGATCGGTCATTCCACGCGCGCGATCGATGAATTCATCCGTCTGCTCCGGGTACACGGGACAACTTGCGTCGTCGATGTGCGCACGGTGCCGCGTTCCGCGCACAATCCGCAGTTCAATAAGGATTCGTTGGCTCGATCTCTAATGAAGTCCGGCTTGAAATATGTCCACATGCCAGGTCTTGGCGGCCTTCGCCATGCCAGGCGCGATTCGCCCAACGGAGGCTGGCGAAATGCCTCCTTTCGCGGCTATGCGGATTACATGCAAACGCGCGAGTTTGGGGAGAGCCTCGAAGAAGCGATCCAAACGGCTAAGCAAGATCGAATCGCCTTGATGTGCGCTGAAGCGCTGCCTTGGCGCTGCCATCGGTTGCTCATCGCTGACGCCTTGCTTGTTCGCGGAATTCGCACGGAGGACATCATGAGCGCTACGCGCCGCCAGGTTCACACTCTCACCCCGTTTGCCCAAGTTCGGGGCACGACGATCACTTATCCGGCCGAGACTCCTCATCCTATTCCGACGCTGCCATAATCATGCTCGGTGCGCGAGCGCTTCCAACACCGCTGCGGGCCGCATCGGCAGATGGCGGAGGCGTGCCCCGCAGGCGGCGAAGATCGCATTTCCTATCGCCGGTGCAACCCCGGTGGTGGCCGGTTCTCCAAGCCCAACCGGGGCTTCCGTACTGGGGAGAAACTCAATTTCGAGTTCCGGTACGTCGGCCATGCGCAGCACGCGATAAGTGTCGAGGTTGGTATCCTTCGGCTGCCCGTTGATGAACTCCGATCCTTCATGCAGGGCCATTCCCAACCCCCACAAAAGCGCGCCCTCCACCTGCGCCTCGGCGCTGTCGGGATGAATGATGGTCCCGGCATCGATGACCATGGTCAGCTTCTCCACCGCGACGTGGCCGTTGGAGCGGTCGACCCGCACGCGAGCGGCGCAGGCTAGCCAGGTGGGCATGGCGCGCTCCTGGCCGAAGGTGGTCGCGATACCGAGTCCAACATCTCTGGGCAACGGCTTACCCCACCCCGCCTTCTTAGCCACGCGGGCGAGCACGGCCGCCTGGCGGTGCGCGCCCCCGACGGAGCTCGGCGACGATCCGGCATTCCGACCGGCGCCATCGAGCATGCGCAGACGAAACTCGACCGGATCGACACTAGCCGCGAGCGCCGCCTCGTCGATGAAACTCTCGAGCGCCCAATTGGTCCAGCCCGCCCCGACGGAGCGCAGGTAACCGGGCCGAAACGTCCGTTCCGCCAGATCATTGCGCAGCGCGCGTACCCGCTGGGCCCCTACCGTGTACCAGTGATTCGCACCCGAGATGGAGAATGGATCGTAGGGAACACCGTTGGTTCCTTTCATCATGAAGGACGGGGCCATCACCGCAGTCGGCCATCCGGCCGCCGCCTGGTGATCCATCGCCGTCACGCGGCCCCCATCTCCCCAGGCCATCCGCAGCACCTGCGTCGATGGGGATCGTGGACAGTCGAAACGCATGTCGTCGGGGCGCGTGCATACCATCTTGACCGGCCTGCCGAGCGCCTTCGCGGCCAACGCAGCCGGCACGGCATAGTCACCGTCCAGGCGGCGTCCGAATCCCCCACCGATCAGGTAACTGCGCAGCACGATCTTGTCCTGGCTGCGCCCGAGCGCCTTGGCCAGCACTGGAAGGATCAACGTCTGCCATTGATTCCCGGTATGAATTTCGAAGACGCCGTCTTTTTCAAAAGCCAGCGCGTTGACCGGTTCCAACGCGAAATGCATCACGGTGCCCGTGGTGTAGGTTCGCTCGATCTTCCGCTTCGCCGACGCGAGCGTCGCCTCGACGCCCGGATCGTCGACCAGCAGGGAGCCTCCGTTGCAATCCGCAATCAGCTCCGCTGCGCGATTCTGAATGTCCCGCTCGGATACAGTCGCCGCCGTGCCCGAGCGCCACATCACCTTCACCAGGTCAGCGGCGCGGTTCGCGGCGACGAAGCTTTCAGCGAACACCATCACCCAGCCGGGCACGGTGCCGGACGGGTCCTCCAGAGCCAGGCTACTAAGATAGCCTGGCACGTGCCTCGCCGCCGAGTCGTCAATCGAGATCACTTTGGAGTCGTAACGCGTTGGTGGAATCCTCGGGCGCGCATACACCATTCCCTCCACCTTTGTGTCCAGGCCGTAGACGCCCTTACCGTTGACCTTCGCCGGAACGTCCAACGCCGGAGTTTCCCGCCCGATGAGGCGGCGCTGGTCTGGGGCCTTGATCCGAATTTGTTCGAGCTGCTCGCGCGTGAAGGTTCGCCGCAGATCACCGCGCGCGACGATATCACCGTACTGGATCGATCTTCCTCCGGAGTGCACGGCGCCAGCACGCGCCGTGCACATTTGTGGAGAGACGCGGAGCAACCTGGCGCCTTCCTCGACCAGAGCAATACGGCCGGCCGCGCCCGCTCGGCTGAGCAGCGGGAAACTCTGCCAAACCGAGTAACTGCCGCCGGTGAGCATCACGCCCCATTTCGAATCGGAGTCGACGGTGACGATCTTAACTTTGTTCCAATCGGCCTCCAGCTCTTCGGCCACGATCCGGCCAAGCGCGGTACCAACATGCTGCCCCATCTCGGCGCGAATAATATTGATCGTCACCGTGCCGCTGGGATCGATGCCATACCAGATGGTTGGCTCGAATAGTTCGCCGGCGCTACGAGCCGGCCCGGCGAGGCTCGACCGGGGGTATCCCAGCATCACGCCGGCACCCATCATGGTAATCAGAAAGCCGCGGCGTGACGGTTCGAAGGTCGACCGCAGGCCATGAGCAGACAAACTAACCATGAGTCACTCCCCGCATTCTCGTGGCCGCAAGCTTGATGGCTTTCTTTATTCGACCGTACGCCATGCATCGGCATACACTTCCGGCCATGACCGCGTTGATGTCATGATCGGTGGGGTCGGGATAGTCTTTCAGCAGCGTCGCTGCCTGCATGATCTGCCCCGATTGGCAATAGCCGCACTGGGGGACCTGCAGCTCAAGCCACGCGGCCTGGAGCGGATGCCTGCCCTCAGGATCGAGCCCTTCGATCGTGGTCACCTTGGCTCCCGCGATTGAGCTGAGCGGAGTGATACAGGATCGCGTGGCGCGCCCCTCGACATGAACGGTGCAGGCGCCGCAAAAGCCAATCCCGCAGCCGAATTTGGTTCCAGTCAGGCCCAGTTCATCGCGAATCACCCAGAGCAGTGGCGCGTCCCTCGTACTGTGAACGGAAACGCTACGCCCATTGAGTTGGAATGTGATCATGATCTTCTCACTTTCTGTTCAACGCCCCGCCGACTCCCGGCGGACGGCGGCGACCTTCCTTTCCACGTCGTTCCAGGGTGGAAGTTTTGCGCGGGTGCGGCGCAGATAAGCCGCGAGCCGGGCAATTTCGATATCGGTAAGCGACGCGTAGGCTGGCATCGCCATCCCCGGCGCACCGTTGGTGGTACCGACGCCGTTCAATACAACCTGAATGAAATTGGTCGGTTCGGGCAGCGTCAGCGCACTATTGAGAGCGAGTTCCGGCCGCGCAGGAAGTGGGGCTCGCGCCGCATTGTAGTGGCAGCTCATGCAGGCGGAGGCATAGAGGTTCGCATCGGTGTCGTACGGCTGCTCGACGGCAAGATCTGAAGTCGCCATCGCTTCACGCAGCGTCGCGTCGACGCTTGACGCACGTGCGGCCGCCTGATTCACGTCGGTGAAGTAGACGGCGATGGCTCGAACGTCGGAGTCCGGCACGATCGCAAGCGCCAGAGCATAGCGGATGACCGGCGTCATCGTACCGGCAGCCGCCCCGTGCATAGAGCTTGTGCCGGTTCGCAGGAAACAGAATAAATCCTCTTGTGTCCACGGCAGGGGTGAGGGATTCGCCCGATCGAGCGCAGGTGCGATCCAGCCGTCGACAACCGCGCCGGCATAGTCAGCCCTGGTCTTTTCGCTGCCCAGTGAATTCCGCGGAGTGTGGCAGCCGCCACAATCACTGAGCGCTTCGGCGAGATAGGCTCCGCGATTCCATTCGTCGCTCTTTGCAGGGTTGGGCTGGATGCGTCCCCTCCTGAAAAAAAGAAGTTTCCACCCTTCCTGCAGAGCGCGGACATTCAATGGAAACGGAACCGTGTTCGACGGCACGCTTGCGCTGACCGGCGGGCGCGTCATCAAGTATGCGTACAGGCCCTCAAGTCGTCGTCTGTCAGTTTGGTGTAAGCGTTGTAAGGGAACGCGGGGAAAAGATGGGACCCATCGCGGGCAACGCCTTCGCGCATGGCGCGGAGAAAGGCCTCCAACGGCCACATTCCGATACCGGTTTTCAAGTCCGGTGTAATATTCGTTCCGTAAACAATCCCGAACGGAGTGTTAACTGCATACCCGCCCGCGAATGGTTGTCCACCCGCATGCGTATGACACGACGCACAATGCCCGATCGCGGCCAGAGCTTCTCCGCGAGCAACCGATCCGGCAGAGAAACTCTCGCGGGCTGGGGGGTCGATGGGGGCAATCGCGTGCCGCCGCGACAAAAGCAGAACACCGACAGTTCCGACGAAAGCCATTACGAGTATTGCGACTCCAATGCGTCGAATCATTGCATTCCCACTTTTCTACACAAATGCCGCGACACCCCGCCTCCTCATTCGGCTCACGCAAGTCGCGCACCACCGCGAAGGTCTTGAAGCCAAAAACGGAGCGGCGATCGGAGGGCGCAACTGTTCGCGGACCGACTCAGCGGGTCGACGCGAGCCGACTCTCCAACTCGGGTCTCCGGGAAACTCTGGCACTGTCTTGGGTCGACTCCCGAAACTGATCGTCAAGACGACCGAGCCCGGAAGTTTCGCGGCGTTCTAGACTGGAACCAGCACATACTGGGCGCTCGTCCAAGCGGGCGTCCGCATTAAGCCGCATAAACCCAGACGCGTTCGCCGCGGACTCTGCAACGCCAGGCCGACATGACGCCGCGCCGTCTCGCGGATCGATGTGGCCCAGCCCTGGGCGCGACCATTTCTTCCAGGCGGAAACTTCGTTTAGCATCGGCAACTTAAGGCGCCCGTTCCCAAACATGGCCCCCAACTTGCAAAAGCTATAGCGAGCGTTCGCTAGTATCCCATAACCACTCGCAGCTCGTAGGAATGAAGAGGGATGTCGTCGCCTAGGCCTGGCGCCGTTGCGCTTCTACCCGTGGCCAGATTGGCCGCTTCCATGTGTTGCAACGGCGCTGCACGCTAAGTTCAGTCCTCTTAGGCGGCATACAAAGTGGTGTTCGGGCGGAACTGATTCGCAAGATGAAGTGGCCAGCAAGGCAGGCTCGGCACCCCCTATCAGGGCGTGTTGCTGGATGCCAGCTATGGAATTCTGCAAGCAAAAGGACATCGTGTTGTTGGCTTTTGCGCCGTTGGGCCACGGATTGAGGCCGGGGCCACTCGAGGATCCAGTCATTACGGCAATCGCCGCACGAGTTGGAAAGACGGCGGCACAGACAGAGGTTCAATGAAGTAGTGAAGACCGGCAGCCCGGGCTTCATTCCAAAAGGTAGATGATCATGCAAATCGTGTGACGCGGCATTGAGACGGAGTTGAAGGTCTGCGATGACTCATATCGCATGGATTAGCTGAGCCGTTCCTCCGGCACCGGTTGACCGTGCGTTGCTTGTGAAAGGAATCCAATTATGCGCTCTAACATCGTACCCGGAACCACTTTTCCTGACTATCAGTTGCCCGATCACATGGGCACACCACGCAGGCTCAGCGAACTCCAGGGCGACGACCCCCTCATCCTGACGCTCTCGCGCGGGCACTACTGCCCGAAAGAACACCAGCAGCATCTGGAGCTTGCCGCGTTTTACCCGAAGATCGCCGTGGCATACACCCAGATCGTCACGATCTCCACCGATGACCACCACACTCTGCAGGAGTTCCGCGCGTCGGTCGGAGCCGAGTGGACGTTCCTCTCCGACCCCGACAGAACGGTTCAGAAGGACCTCGACATTGAGGAATACACCGACCCCGAGCACAATCCCATGATTCCGCACACGCTCGTGCTCAAGCCAGGACTCGTCATCCACAGCATCTATAACGGCTATTGGTTCTGGGGCCGGCCTTCCGTCATCGACCTCTGGCACGACCTGCGGGCGGCGACGAGAGAGATCCGGCCCGATTGGGATCTGAGCGCCCCCGGACTCCGCGAGGCTTGGAACGCCGGCGACTTCTCGGCCTTCCATGGATGGAACAAGCATCCAAAAGCGGTTTTGCCGGCGAGCAAAGAAAATTTGTAATAGCCAGACGCCGAGAAAGGCGGCCGCTGCGCCGCCTTTCCGGGGAAGACTCCTCAGGTGCGATTGTCGATTGCCGGCGACTACCTCAGGCCCGCGAGCGTGAGCGCATACCACTGCTGCGGATCCGTCCAGGTCTGCTCGACCGTAAAGCCAGAATCATCCAACATGGCGGCTAGTGTTTTCCGGGTGAATTTGTAGCTGTTCTCGGTGTGAATGGTTTCAAAGGCAGCGAATAGAACGCTAAGTTCCGCGGCCGGGATATCTACCCATTGATCGCGGGTGCTCTCCAGATGCATCTCGATACGTGACTCCACGCGATTCCAGCGCGCCCGGTGCCGGAAGCAGGCCGTATCGAAGTTCGCGCCGAGTTCTCGATTGAGGCGATGCAGAATGTTCATATTGAACGCTGCGGTCACGCCAGCGTCGTCGTCGTACGCTCGCACGAGAGTCCTCTCGTCTTTCACCATGTCCGTGCCTAACAGCAGCGCATCGCCCGGCCTCAGCTCAGACCTCAGATCGCGAAGAATCGCGCGAGCCTCTTCCGGTAGGAAGTTGCCAATGCTCGAACCGATGTACAGCGCGAGCGTGGTCCCCTCGAACCGCTCGAGCCTCGGCGGATGAGTCACGTAATTCGACACCATCGGCTGTAGTTGCACGTCCGGCAGCAGGCAACCGATGCTGGCGCACGCCGCATCGAGTGCATCCGACGAGACATCAACCGGAATGTAAATCAGTTCATGTCGCGAACGCGCCGCCGCTTCCAACAGAATACCGGTCTTGGCGGCCGTTCCCGCTCCCAACTCGAGCAGGCGGAAAGGCCGAGATCCCTGAGAACATGCCGCTGCGACGATCTCTGTTGCACGCCTCGCAAAAATGTCGCGCTCCGTTCGCGTGGGATAGTATTCAGGCAGGGTCGTGATGCACTCGAAAAGGCGCGACCCCTCGGCATCGTAGAGCATCCACGGCATAAGCGATCGCGGATGCTTCAGAAGGCCGCGCCGGACCTCATCGATCAGCTCCGTGCTTTCGGCTACTGGGGCAAGGCTCGTCCCGGCAAATGTCTGAAACTCGGTGGTGATATTCATGTTTGATATATAGTCCTTAGGTCGCCAATCGTATGCCTGTAAACTGCCACCGCGTCGCCGGCTGAAAGAAGTTCCGGTAGGTAGGCCGTAAGTGACTCGCGGGCGTGACGCAGGATCCTCCACGCAGAATCATCTGGCCCGACATAAACTTGCCGTTGTATTCGCCCAGGGCACCAGGAAGTGGCTTATAACCCGGATAGCCCGTGTAGGGGCTGGCGGTCCACTCCCAGCAGTCTCCGAAGAGTTGGTCAAGCCCGCCGCCGGACGCAATTGCGGGATGTAGCCTTCCGGTGCCGAGCAAGTTCCCGTCAATCGGAATTCCCTCCGCGGCAAGTTCCGATTCCGCTTCGGTGGGAAGCCGGCAGCCTCTCCAGCGCGCGAACGCATCGGCCTCAAAATAACTCACGTGGCATACAGGGGTGTCCAGCAACGCGGAAAGCAGATGCCAGCCTCGAAGGGTGAAGATGCGCCAGCCAGTGGTATCCGGGGCGTCCGGCTCCCAATAGAGTGGCGCCCGCCATCCCAAATTTCTCACCGCTTCCCAGCCCTCGGAAAGCCAAAACTCGGGGCGCGCGTATCCGTCGTCCGACATGAACTCCAGGTACTCACGACATGTGACGCCGCGGTTCGCAATCCCGAAGGCTTCCAGGTATACCTTGTGACGGGGAGTTTCGTTATCGAAACAAAAGTCGAGATTGTTCGTGGGGTCTATGGCATAACCAACTTCAGTCACACCGCCATGGAAGCGATGCCACTTGAAGCCGGACGGCGAAACGTCCCGGCCTTCCGCGAAAGGGGTAGAGTCGTATGCCGGGCGCAGTGGATTTGAGAAGAAGGCATGCTTGATATCGGTCAGCATTAATTCCTGGTGTTGCTGCTCGTGGTTCAGGCCTAACATTGTCCGTCGCGCTGCGTCGTCTGGAATGCGGCCAGCGAAGAGCTTTTCCATCGCATCGTCCACATGTTCGCGAAAGGCGAGGACCTCCACGAGCGACGGCCGCGAAAACGAAGCACGCAACTGCTTTTCCGGAACTACCCCTCCAATCGAGTTGTAGTAGCTGTTGAAGAGCCAGCGAAACTCCTCGCGAAAGGGCTTGTAATCCGGAAGGAACGGACGCAGCACGAACGTCTCGAAGAACCAGGTCGTATGGGCCTGATGCCACTTCATCGGACTGGCATCCGGGCTGGATTGCACCATCTGATCCTCAGCGGAGGTTCGTGCTGCAATCGAACGTGTCACCGAACGCACGGCTCTATATCCCTTGCCAAGACCGCTAGCCGCTCCTGTCAAATCGCAAGCGACTGATGTCGGCGCCTGCCCGAGCGATGTTCTTTGCGCAGTCACAGGCTTACGAAAGCATTTCAAGAACCAACACGCTCTTGTCGGCAGGGAACGGCTACGTTCCGGGAATTGAAGCTTTTACCGTGCGTCGAAGGGCTCACGTGCCGCGTGGAGCGCCGCGAAAGCCATCCGCTTGACACCGACAGCCGACTGTTGACACAGATGAACGGCTGCCAAATCTGCTCACTGCCGCAATCTCGGCCTTGAATCAGCGGCTTTAAGTCACGGGCACCGCGGGTGTATCACTTTGTTCAGGGGAGGCAACTGCTTACCGTACTTCGGGATAAGGGCCTGCAGATCGACAGCCGCCGAAATGCCGGGTCGGACCTTCGTCAGCGGCCGCTTTGCCCGGTGCTCTTGAAACCGACGATGGCGGGTGGCGTGCCTATCTAACAAAGCTAAGGATAAGCGGGCGGTGGAGGCTGACCGCGCTTCCCAGGCAGAGCCCCCGTCAGATTGCTGGAGTTTACTTATGACGACAACCGAACCGGGAAGGGTTTCCCTGGAGAAGCTACGCGGTCTTGCGTCGGCTGCTCCGCCATGTATCTCGATCGTTCTTCTCGAACGCGAGGCTCGCGATGCGCGAATTGCCTTCAAAGACGCGCTTGCTCAGGTTCGCGCAAAGCTGGCGGCCAGCGCATCCAAGCATGACATCGCCTCCCTTCTCGATCCGTTAGAGCTTGCGGCTACGAATGTGATCGATTCCTCAAAGGAGCCGGCGACGTTCATTTTTCTGCGCGCGCCGGACGTCTGCGAGTCATTCCGCACGCGATATCTCGTTGGGCAACCCGTCGCCGCCGTTGGTGAGTGCTTCCAGCTTCGCCCGCTGCTGGCGCTTGCCAGCAAACACCTCGAGTTCTACATTCTCGCGCTAAAGCTGAATGATACCCGCATCTTCAAATGCACGGATCAATTCTGTGAGGCCGCGAAATTTCCGAAAGACGCGGGGACCGAGGGTGCCGGCTTCGTTCCTCGCGCATCCGGATCCTCGCTTCGCGCGGAGCCCGTGCATGATCGCGATCACCCTGACAACCACCTTGGCCGTTTTTATCGTGAGATAGATCGCGACGTGAACGCTCTCCTGAAGGATGGGCACCCGCCGCTGGTTGTTGTAGGCGTCGAACATGAGGTCGCGCTCTTCCATCGTTTGACGACCTATCCCGCGTGCGTAGAACCGGGAATACGCGGATTACCCGGTCACCTTGGCCAGAACGAAATGTATCAGCTATCCCTGGAGTTGGTTCGGTCGGTGGCCACCGCGCCGGCGCGCCGCGCCCTGGAGAGGTTCGACAAGCAGATCGGAACGGGCCACGCTTCGGCAGATGTACAGGAGATTCTGCTTGCCGCTTCCACAGGCAGAGTCGAACATCTATTCCTACTTGAGAACGGGGCTGTTCCGGGCGCGGTCGACGGTGGGGCCGACCTCCTGGACACGGCCGCCGTGCAAACGCTTCGCCACGGCGGTGACGTTCAAACCCTACTGGAGGCCAGCATGCCCTCCGGGGGCCTTGTTTGCGCGATCTTCCGCTATGCGTTATAGGGTTCCTAATGAAACGCGAAGGCAAGGCAATTCCTTTTTGTCGTCTTCGGCGTCTCCGTCGAGCGGAACTTCCGGTGGATACTGTGGAGTTGGCACGCTACCTGGTTGGCAAAGTAGCGGTCCATGATACCGATGATGGCAGGCTCAGCGGCCGCATCGTCGAGACGGAGGCCTATCCGGTCGGTGATTCCGCAGGGCACGCATTTCGGGGAGAGACGCGGCGCAATGCCTCACTATTTCTTGGGCCGGGACATGCTTACGTATATTTCACTTACGGGTCATCGTTCATGCTGAACGTGACGAGCGAGGCGGTCGGAGTCGGGGCGGGAGTCCTCTTGCGTGCCCTCGAACCACTCGAGGGCATCGATCGGATGGAACGCTTCCGCGGCGGGGCAGGGCTGCTCGATTTAGCCCGCGGGCCGGGCCGGCTAGCGCAGGCGATGCAGATTGATTTCAGGCAAGATGGCCTGGATCTGTGCGCCGCCGGTCCGCTCTGGCTCGCGACGAGCCGGCGGAAAACGGCCGCCATCGGCAATAGCGTGCGCATCGGCTTGACGCGCAACGTGGATAGCAAACTGCGCTTCTACGAGCGAGGCAATCCATATGTGAGTGGTCCAAACAAGTTACCGCGAGTAGTTCGCGGCCCACTGGAGATGTCGCCATTTGTGCGCGAGCCTCGGGCGTAAGTGGAGGATCAAGGCGGCGCCGATCAGACGGAAGCCGAAACGCGGCGCGACGGCCGCTTGCACCGCCGCTGGTGCTCCGTGCCCGATGGCCAAATCGAAAATGTCCTTTAGTTCTGCCCTCCGAATAATCGAAGCCTCGCGCGCACGACGTCGTGGATCGCGGCGACGGCCGACGGGAGGATCTTGTACGGCACCACCTCGTCCTCGCGGCGCGCGAGACCAGCCTCAAGTCCGTGTTTCCAGGCCACACGCAATTCCGTATTGATGTGAATGATATTGACCCCGGCGAGGATCGCCCGTCTAAGATCGTCGTCTGCTGTGCCGGAACCGCCATGCAGGGTAAGAGGTATACAGGTCGCGGATTTGATCTCTCGAATTCGTTCGATCGCCAGACGCTTTCGCTCCTTGCCTGTAACCATACTCTTGCGCATGCCGTGCGAATTGCCAACGGCGGGGGCCAGCACGTCCACCTTCGTCTCTGTGACAAACTGTCGGGCCTCTGCAGGAGTTGTCAACGCGCGGTCGGGACCGGGACTGTCAGCATGTATCTCAGAGCCGCTGCCGATGTCCCCAATTTCCCCTTCGACGACCACCGTCGGGTTCATGGACTTGAAGGCCTCGACGGCCTCCTTAGTCGACTGGGCATTTTCTTCCAATGGCAGCGTGGATAAGTCGAACACAACTGAATCGAAGCCCGTGTTCACGGCTTCCAGTCCGCCTGCCAACGAATGCGTGTGGTCTGCATTCAGGAAGATGGGATAGTCAAATTCCTCACGCAGACTTCGCACAAGAGCCGCGAGCTGCTGCGTTCCCGCAAACTCCCGTTCTCCCTCCGAAGCGCCAACGATAACCGGCACGTTCAGTTCACGCGCAGCTTCGAAGATACCTTTTAGCAGGACGAGATCGGCTACGTTGAAGTGCCCAATGGCGACACAGTTTCTCCCCGCGTCCTGAACTACATCAATGAGGTTCTTCATCGGTTGTTTTCTCGACAAATCATCTGCAATCCGGCCGCCAGTGGCATAGACTTCGACCTGGCGAAAGAAATCTCGCCAGGCGGCCCTACAATCACAGGTCAACCTCGATATCGCCAGATGGTCTGGAACAGCAGATGAGCAAGTTGCCGGTGGCTGGTGGCTCCAGGAAATCAGGCTGATACTGCACACTTCCTCCGATCAGCGCGCACTCGCAGGTATGGCAGACCCCTGTGCGACACGACCACTGCACGGGAACGTCGCACGCTTCCGCGAATTCCAGCAAACTGGAAAAGCGTGAATCCCACGGCACCGTGAGCCCGCTTCGTGTAAATGAAATCTGTGGTCCCATGCCAGGTTCCCCTGCAGGAACGTGAACCGGCGGGCGGGAGGATTGGGCAATCCCTGGTGTGATCGGCGCTTCCGGCCCAAACACCTCCGCGTGAATTCGTGTGGAATCGGCGCCCCATGTCTTCAAGCCCGAAGTCAGGTCGCGGAGGAATGATGGCGGACCACACAAGTAGAACTCCGCGTCGCGAGCTACACCGATCCGATCGAGCAGTGGGGTGTCCACATGTCCGACCGAGTCGTAATCGACGCCTGGTTCATCCCCTGAATCGGGCTTGCTGTAGACAATGTGGCTTCGGCTGTTCACGAGGGCTTGTAAGAGGCCACGTGACTCTTTTGCAAACGGGTGCTCTGCACGGTTACGCGCTCCGTAGATCCACCAGACTTCACGGCGTGACGCCGCGGAGGACAGCGAGTGCAACATGGCGAGTACGGGGGTTGCCCCGATGCCGGCACTGAGCAAGACGACTGGAGCATCGCCGGCTCTCAGAATAAAACCGCCCCGAGGTGCGCTCACCTCCAAAACATCACCCGCGTTTACGTGGTCGAAAAGATACGAGCTGACAAGCCCGTTCGTCTCCCGTTTCACGCTTATCCGATAGGTCCTGGCGCCGGGCATTCCTGACATCGAGTAATTCCGAAGCAGCATGGGGCCGTTGGGTGTTATGCGCAGCCGTAGAACGAGAAACTGCCCGGGTAGAGCCGCGGGCAGAGGTGTTCCGTCCGTTTCTTCGATGGACAACGAGACCACATTGGCAGCTTCCCGATCTACTCTGGCGACGCGTAATGGCCGAAAACCCGGCCAGGCTGGTGGCGGGCCGCTGGAGGCCTTGAGCCCGGGATTCCCTCCCTCCGAAGTCCTCTGCTCTACAATCGCCCTTAAAGACGTTTTCCAGCCTGGGCTGAGCGCCGGCACTCGCAAGGAGCTATCGAGTTGGTCGCGCGAGGGGTTTGGCAAATACAGGAGGGCGTCAATGTTGGCCACGGTGATTTGTTCGGGGCCACCCGCCACTTTCGTGATTTCGTCGCCAGCGCCGACGTCGCCTTCCTCCAGCACGCGAAAGTAGAAACCGGGCCGGTGATGCGACACCAGCAGAGCAGCCATCGCCGGTTCTGCCATTCTGATGCCCACGCGATAGCAGGTGACGCGCGGCTGGGTGACCTCGAAAAGTGCGCTCCCAATGCGGTATCGATCGCCGATGCAAACCTCGGCATCGGGCAAGCCGTCTACTGTGAAGTTTTCACCAAACTGTCCGAATGAAAAATCGTTGCGGCCTAGCTGGGTCTCCCAGTAGCGATAAGCATCCATTTGATATACCATCACCGCGCGGTTTTCGCCTCCATGCCCGGCGAGATCGCCTTGACCATCGCCCTCCACATTCAGGCGACGGACTGCAATTCTGCCCTGCACCGGCTGCTTCCAAATGGCGGTGTGGACCTTCTCGCCTCGCCATTCGACATCACGAGGAAGCCCGACGTTGATTGATAAAAGCCGTCCCATCGATGCCCTCCCGAAGATATATGCGGCGGAACAAGCAGATCTGATTCCACCTCTCCTCCAGTACTATCTAAAAGACGCACGTGACATAAGGAGCAGGTGACGGCGGTCAGTGTCGGGGCGTTGACAGTCGACAAGGCCAGAGTTCCTCCGCGGCCCTGGATTGGAAGTTCGGATCGCGTCGACCCGCTGAGTCGGTCCGCGGACATTAGCGCACCACGGTCTCAGCTCTGTCTTTTGTTTCTGTACCTTCGCGGTGGTACGCGAGATGCGTAGAGCAAGCAGCGAAGGCCGAACGGAGCTTTGGATGCTGAGCCGACCTGGATTACAAAGGAGAAGACCTTGAAAATACTGATGGTGCTAACGTCGCATGATCAATTGGGTAACACCGGCCGCAAGACTGGCTTCTGGCTGGAGGAATTCGCGGCCCCGTACTTCGTCTTCCGGGACGCTGGTGTCAAACTGACGCTCGCTTCGCCCAAAGGAGGACAGCCCCCGATCGATCCAAAGAGCGATTTGCCGGAGGAGCAGACTCCTGCAATGACACGGTTTAAACAAGATGCGGAAGCACAGAAGCAGCTGTCTCAGACAGTGAAGCTTTCCGACATGAAATCGAAGGATTTCGACAGCATCTTTTACGTGGGTGGCCACGGTCCGATGTGGGATATCGTCGATAACCCCGATGCCATCGCGTTGATCGAGTCTTTCTACAACTCCGGGAAGCCCGTCGCCGCTGTCTGTCATTCGTCGGCTGTCCTCCATCGCGTGATGTATCAGGGCGAACTTCTCGTCAAAGGCAAATGCGTAACCGGCTTTACGGACGGCGAGGAAGCCGCGGTCAATCTGACCCACGTCGTGCCTTTCCTCGTTGAAGACGAATTGAAAAGGATCGGGGCCCTGTACGAGAAGGCAGCCGACTGGACACCCTTCGCGCTGGTTGACGGTCGGGTCGTGACCGGCCAGAATCCGGCTTCGTCGACTAGTGCGGCCGAGGCACTGATTGAATTGCTCGCGGCTCGGAAGGCTGCTTAGCCGCCAAGAGTTCGGCGCTCGCCGCGCCAGAACCGGGCGAGAGCTCTCATTGTAGAAGTCTTGGCATGATGCTTCGAGGTGGAATATGACGCACGTGATCCAGAACGCATTGACGATGCTCCGCGCCGGGGTTTGGATGCCAGTGACTGCGGCGCGCGTCTTGATCGGCATCTTTTTCTGTATTTCCGGCGGGACCAAGCTGTTTGTAAAAGCTCAGTTCGGCGTGCTTGAGAAGACCATGTTTCAAATACACGTCCCGTTCCCACACTGGACTGCGCTCTTTGTTGCCATGGTCGAATTTGCGTGCGGAGCAGGTCTGGCGTTAGGGCTCCTCACGCCGCTGTGCGCCGCAATGCTCACTGTGGACATGATCGTCGCGACCACAACCACTTCGATCCACAACATCCAGGCGAGTGGCTTCCTCGCCTGGCTCGACGACTTCCTGTACCTGCCCGAGGTGCTATACGCCTTGATCCTCGTTTGGCTGATCTTCTCTGGGCCGGGTCGATACAGCGTCGATGGGCTCATCGCGCTGAGAATTGGCCTCGTCGGGGTCGAGCGCTAGAGCCGAATATTCGGGAAACGATAGGAAAGATATGCCGGAAGCAACTTGGAAACCTCACGAGAAACACGGACGGCTCACGATGCAGAGTGACCTACCTGACACCGTCTATGCTTTTAAGAAGCAGCGTAAAGAGCCACTGACCGACGCACAGCATGTGCGTAACGCGGTCGCGCGGTTCGATCAGGTCATCGACGTGTCCGACGCCGAGCGTGCTTTGGCGTTCGCGAACATCGAGAAAGCGGCAAACTATTACGGCGTCAACCTCGGGGAAACGTCATGGCGTGACTTGGGCATTCATCCTCAAAAGAGCAGAGGAGGAGTTGACACCAAGAACGCAATGACGCGGGAACGCCGAGTGCAGAGCTAAGGCTGCACCGGTCAGAACATCGGCGGACAGAAGACGTGATGGCAAACGTGAAGTGGGACTCTCAATCAGCCAAAAACCAGATTTGAAGGAGACAGAATATGACGGACACAAACGCAGTGATCGCGGCGTATGATAACCACTCGGCAGCGGAAGACGCGGTGAGGGAACTTCAGAAGTCAGGCTTCGACATGAAGAAGTTGTCAGTTGTGGGGAAGGATTATCACACGGACGAGCAAGTCGTTGGCTACTACAACGCGGAGACCGCATGAAGTATTGGGGGAAGTGGGGCGCTTTTTGGGGGGGCTTCTGGGGCTTACTGTTTGGCGCCGCATTCTTTTGGGTGCCCGCGATAGGCCCTGTGCGGTTGGCGGTCCATTGGCTGCCTGGATCGTCGCCGGCCTGGAGGACGCGGTGGTAGTCGGCGGTTTAAGTGCGATCGGTGCCGGTCTATACAGCATAGGTATACCAAGAGACAGCATCGTGACTTACGAGGCCGCCATAAAGGCGGGCCAGTATCTGGTAGTTGCTCATGGGACTTCCGCTGAGGCGGCTCAGGCCAGAAATATTTTGAGCACATGGAAACCCGCCAATCTGACCGATCATGTTCTCGAGCCTGCCTGGCAAACGGTGACTCGTTGAACGAATCGTCTGGTCGAGATGACCTTGTCTGTGGAAACTCGCTTCGCGGCGGCTTCCAGTTTCGAAGCTTTGGGAGCGCATGGCGTCGGTGACGAGTTCTAGTGTTGCTCACCGTAGAAGGAGATGGAATATGAAAGCAGTTGTTCTCCACCAATACGGCGGTCCGGAAGTACTGAAATTTGAGGACTATCCTGATCCGGTGCCGGGTCCGGGCGAGGTGTTGGTGCGAGTCGCCGCCGCGAGCGTAAATCCGATCGACTACAAACGACGTGCCGGGCTAACGAAGGACTTTTATCCCATGCATTTCCCGGGCCTCATAGGGGTCGATGTCGCGGGGACTGTGGTCGAAATTGGGCCGGGGGTGGAGGGCTTTTCCGCAGGCGATCAGGTGTTCGCTATGGCCGACGATACTTACGCTGAACTTTGTGTCGTCAAGGCAGTGGTCTTGGCGAAGATCCCCAAGGGGCTCGATTTGATCCGGGCGGCTGCGCTGCCGCTGGCGACGACGACTGGCAACCAACTCAGTTCCGCGAGTGGAATTAAACCCGGACAGACGATCATGGTCGTGGGTGCTGTAGGGAGTGTCGGGCGTTCCGCGGTATTCACTGCGAAGGTGCGCGGTGCGACTGTGATCGCGGGGGTTTTGAAGAGGCAACTGGATCAGGCGAAGACTGTCGGCGCGGATCGGGCGGTCGCAACCGACGACGACGGCGCGATTGTGAATCTTGCGCTGCTGGACGCGGTTGCGGATACGGTCGGCGGAAGAACCGCCGAGAAACTGATCGCCAAGGTCAAGCCCGGAGGGGTGTTTGCCACGGTTCTCGGCGCACCGCAGAACGCCGCGAAGTACCCATCTGTAAAGGTGGTGCCAGTATTCTCGAAATTCGACAGGAAAACGCTCGAGTTCATGGCCGAAGCGGTGCGAGATGGCAAGCTGGTAATCCCGATTAGCCAGACCCTGCCGCTCAGCGAGGCCGCCGAGGCTCAGGCAGCGGCAGAAAAGGGTGGCGTCGGGAAGATCTTGCTGGTGGCTTGAACTCGTTGCTGGACATGCAACGTCCAAAGGAGAAGCGAAAGTGAAGAAAGATCACCGCGGAATTGATCTCGCTTCGAAACCGAGCGGCGATGGGTGTGTGGAATGTCTCGAGTCACCGAGAGGTTGGTGGTTTCATCTGCGCCGGTGTGCGGAGTGCGGGCACATCGGATGCTGTGACAGTTCTCCGAGCCAGCACGCATCAAAGCATGCTGCTCAGACAGGGCACCCGATCATAGCCAGCTTTGAGCCGGGTGAGGACTGGTTCTACGATTACGCGACGCGGGGGATGATCAAGGGCGTGGAATTGCTTCGGCCGCACGCGCATCCGGAGGATCAACCATCACCTGGACCGGCAGGGAGGGTTCCAGCCAACTGGGAATCGCTGCTGCACTAGTGTCCTGAGTTAGAAATACGTTGACAAAGCCTTTCGACCTTGCCCAAGATCAGTTCCGCGTCCGCTTTCCATACGAAGGGCTTGGGATTCCGATTCCGCTGGTCCAAGTAGGCGAGCATGGCTTTCTCCAGTTCTCGGACTGCGGTGTGGCTGCCCCTCCGCACGCAGCGTTCGGTCAGTTCGGCGAACAGTCGCTCCACCAGATTCAGCCAACTCCCGCTGGTTGGCGTAAAGTGAACATGATAGCGGGGATGACGCGCTAACCAGGCTCGCACCTCGCTCACCTTGTGGGTGCCGTAGTTGTCCATCACCAGATGGACCTCCAGCCCGCGGGGGAGATTGGCATCGACATCTTTGAGAAATCGCAGAAATTCCTGATGGCGGTGTCGTCGATAGCAGTTGCTGATGGTGACGCCGCTTGCCACATCCAAGGCCGCAAACAGTGACGTTACTCCGTGCCGTTCATAATCGTGCGATTGCCGCGCCGGCACCCCCGGCGCCAACGGCAGAATCGGTTGCGTCCGGTTCAGCGCTTGCACCTGGCTCTTTTCGTCTACACACAGGATGATCGCGCGATCCGGCGGGTTCATGTACAAGCCGACGATATCCCGCACTTTTTCAACGAATTGAGGGTCTTTGGAGAACTTGAAGTTCTCCACCCGGTGCGGCTGTAATCCGAAGGCGCGCCAAATCCGCACGATGGCTGTCTGCGACAACCCCGCCCTTTTCGCCATCAGCCGGGAACTCCAGTGGGTGCTGTTGGCAGGCATGGTTTCCAAGGTCTTGGTCACAACCACTTCAACCTGTTTATCCGTGATCGACCGTGGAGCACCCGGCCTGGGTTCATCGAGCAAGCCTTCGAGCCGGTTCACGCGAAAGCGCTCCCGCCATTTACAAACCGTGGCCCCGGTGATCTGCAACTTCTTGGCGACCGCCCCATTGCTCAGCCCTTCATCGCAGCCGAGCACAATGCGAGCACGCAGGGCCATGGATTGGGCCGACTTCGGCCTTCGAGCCAACATCGCGAGTTTTTCACGTTCTTCCGCTGTGAGGTTGAGCGGCTTGGTAGGACGTCCGATACCCATGCCTCCAGTATGAGGGTATCGCATCTATTAATCAACGTAGTTCTGACTCACTACACTAGAGTAGAGCACTCGGTGGAGAAGCGGCAGCGCGACCCGGCCGAGCTTTGATTGGCGTTGGAGTGATTATTGAAGCCTCAGCTCGACTACGGAGGAACGACCGCTGGAGTGTCTGCCTGTGGTGCCAATCCTCCGACACCAGATATCCATGCGACTTCACCCGAGTGCACAAGCGTTCACGTTAAACCGCTTACATCACCCATTTCCAGCATTTCGGATCGAGCTGGACAAGTTGGCTCGAAGCGTGCACTTACGGTTGCCGATGGTCCGTCTGTGCATAGATCCGAGCCCTAGCGGGAGGCGAGGGAACCGTTTTTCAAGTTGTTCGGCCAGATACCAATATTGGTCGTTGCCCACTTTGCTGAGAGTTCGAATGGAGGATTTCATGGAAGCAAACGTTAAGCGGACTTTCTTGGTTACCGCCTTGGCGCTGGCGAGCAGCATCCCAAGCATGCGAATCTCCGCAGCGCCCAATCCGGAAGTTAAGTCCGGAGTAGACCGGCTGTACGTGATTGACTGCGGCGACGGCAGTGGTCCCGACGAATCGCGTTGGACACCAGGCGCCAACGTCGGAACCCCGGTCGCCTTTCCCGGCCACTGCTACCTCATCCACCACACGCGAGGGTGGTTTCTATGGGACACGGGCATTGATGATGCTGTGGCACAACTGCCTGATCATGAGAGGGTGTTTCACGAATGGGGGCCGGGCACCGGCCCAATCTGGCGCAAACCAATCACGCTTGCGGCTCAGCTCGGAGAGATACACGTTGAGCCCTCGGACATCACGCTGATGGCCGTGTCACATAGCCACCCGGACCACGCGGGGAACATCGAAATGTTTCCTAACACGCTGATGTTGGTGCAAAGAGTCGAGTACGAATGGGCCGGGAGCCGGCAAGACACCGTCGCCTTTAACAAGAAGCATCCAGTGAAGCTTATAGACGGCGACTACGATATCTTTGGAGACGGAAGCCTCGTGCTGCTCTACACACCCGGACACACTCCCGGCCACCAATCTTTGCTTGTGAGGCTCCCTAAAACTGGACCGGTGATTCTTAGCGGCGATGTTGCGCATTTCCAGACAAGCTTTGAAAACCGCGATGTCCCTACGAATAATTGGAGCAGGCAGGCCTCCCTCCAATCTATGAACAAGATAGCGTCAATTATGGCGAAGGAACATGCGGAGCTCTGGATTAACCACGATCAGCCCCAAAGCGACGCGCAAAAGAAGCTGCCGGCGTATTATGAGTGACGGCCACTTTTCCGGTTTTCGGAAAAAACTATTCGGCTCCGACGCGAGATGGAAAGTCGGCGCCAAAACGAGGGGAACTTAAGAGTTCGCCGGCCAGGAGCGGCGCCCGGAACGCCTTCCGCACCGGGAGGAATCGTAAACGCGAAGGCACTGACTGGACGCCCTTGGGTAGGCAAGTACCCGGGCTCAATCGGGCAAGACGGGGGACGCGACGCCTACCACTCGAGACGGGGGCCTCAAGTGACGAAAGCCAGACTGCGGCGTCAGCGAGTCGACCTCAGCCAGCGAGTGCTTATGGCAGCTCTCCATCCAGATGCTTTCCCGCTCACGGAAGAGAACGGAAAAGCCCACTTTCTAAAGCACGACCACCGCCTTTCGACCAGCGTCCCGCCGCTGGTGTGGGGATGGCGGAATGCGTGCAGTAGGAGGTTATCGTGCCGCCTTCGCTAAGTCTGAGCGCCCTGGATCCCAATACTCAAGCGTTCCCGGTCTTGACTTCGACTCAGATCGACCGCACTCGTCCGCTTGGCCATATCCGGGGCCAATCTGAACACTAATTCGATTTTGAAGGAGAGAGCATATGAAACAGATTAGTTTCTTGCTGATTGCGGCTGCAGCACTAGCCGGGGTCGTCGCTATCTCAGTGCCGGCATCTCTACACGCTGATGAAGCAGCCGCCCCGATCTTCGTAACAGAAATCCCTCCCGGATACCGAGACTGGAGGCTAATCTCCGTTGCCCACGAAGAAGGCAACCTCCACAGTTTCGCTGCTGTTTTGGGCAATGATGTGGCGATCAAGGCCTACCGCGACGGGAAGCTTCCGTTCCCGGACGGTTCGATCATTGCCGCTCTACACTACGGGCACGTCCCGTCGGAGGAGAACAACAAGGTCTTTGGCGATCCCCAGTCATTCGTTCCCGGTCCTGCGACGAACGTTCAGTTTATGGTCAAGGATTCAAAGAAGTACGCCGCGACGGGTGGATGGGGGTTCGCTCACTTCAACAAAGACGGTAAACCCATCGACGCGGCGTCAATGAAAACCTGCTTCCCCTGCCACAGTCAAATCAAGGCTCGCGACCTGGTCTTCACGCGTTACGCACCGTAGTATCGAGAATCACAGGCGACAGGAGTCATTGTCATGACGAAGTTTCCCTATTTGAGTGGCGCCGCGATTCTCACCTGCGGCGTCGCTGTGCTTGCACCAGGGGCGGGAGACGATTGGCCGATGCCTGATTTGGATGGCGGGTCGCCTGGCTCAACTTTACTCAGTTGAGCGGCAAGTGGCCGCGGGGCAACGGCGCGTTTGGTGAGTTCTGGACTTACTCGTGTATTATTGGCCTGCGCGAGTTGCCTGTGATGAAAGCCTGGGTCGCTAACGTCGTATTCAGGAGGAAGAATGAAAGCCGGAAGGATCCACTACTTCGGTCCGGCAAACGCGATAGTGATCGATGAGATACCATGTCCGAGGCCGAAAGAAGGCGAGTTGGTTGTGCGGGTCACGGCTGCCGGCGTTGGCCCATGGGACGCGCTCCTTCGGGAGGGAAAGAGCGTTGTGAAACCGTCCCTTCCGATCATTCTCGGGTCAGATTTCGCGGGGATTGTCGACTCCGTTGGAACTGGAGTAATTCAGATCAAGCCGGGTGAGGAGGTTTTCGGCGTCACAAACAAACAATTCTGTGGCGCTTATGCCGAATACGCGGTGGCGTCAGCACAGATTGTAGCCGCGAAGCCGAGGTCATTGAGCTTTGTGGAAGCGGCGTCTGTTCCGGTGGTGGCGGTGACGGCGTACCAGATGCTGTTCGACTATGCACAGATGAAGGCCGGCCAATCGGTATTAATCCACGGAGCGGCTGGAAATGTTGGCGCGTATGCGGTGCAGCTGGCGAAGAGAGCGGAAGTGCAGGTTTTCGCAACCGCCGGGCCTGCCGATGTTGACCATGTTCGGAGCCTCGGGGCCGAAACCGTCGTGAACTACAAGACTACAAAGTTCGAGGATGCCGTGCCCCCCGTCGATGCGGTACTCGACACGGTCGGAGGAGAGACGCAGCATCGTTCATTCCGTGTTTTAAAGCCGGGCGGCATCCTCGTGTCGGTGATTTCGTCGCCTCCACTGCCTGCGGGCTTTCGTGCAGCGTTCTTTCTAGTAGATGTCACCGCGACCCGACTAGGCATACTCGCGAGGTTGCTCGATAGCCGAAAGCTGACCGCGGAGGTGGGCAGCGTGCTCCCGCTCGAAGAAGCTCGGAGGGCGCACGAAATGCTGGCAGGCGCGCCGCACAAGAGGGGGAAGATCGTACTTACGACGCATGGCGTTCCCTAGGTAGTGCGCTTGATGCCCGAAGAGGCGCGGCTGGCATCGTTCGCGAAACCAACGTTCGTGAATTTCCGGGGAGTCAAAATGAATCAGCAGAGGAGCTGAGCATGAAACGTAAGAGTGTGGGGATAGTTGTATTCGTTGGATTACTTCTCTCTGTTCTGGTGGCGATGGCCATCGCGGCGCAGGACAAGTACACACTGCGCGTCCCTAATGGGCTCGCACTCTCTGACTTCAGGGGATACGAGAGCTGGCAGGTTGTCGCCGCCAGTCAAACTAAAGATTTGCTGAAGGTGATGGTCGCCAATCCCACGATGATCGACGCCTATCGAGCCGGCGTTCCCGGCAACGGGAAGACTTTCCCCGACGGCTCAAAGATCGCAAAAATCGAGTGGAAGCCGAAAGAGAACACGGAAGCCCCTTTTTCAGTGAGGGTACCGGACACCTTACGAGTCGTTTCCCTTATCGAGAAGGACAACAAGAGATTTCCGGGCACGAAGGGATGGGCGTATGCCGCGTTTGACTATGATCCCGCATCAGACACGTTCAAGCCCGATCCGACCGGCGTTGTGAATTGCGGCTTCGCGTGCCATTCGGGAGTGGCGGCTGAGGATTACATCTTCACGTCGTACGGCAAACGATGACCGGGGTGAGCGAGGAGCGCTTGGTGTTGATCGCATCTGCGAAGAGGGTGTTTCGTTACTCGATGGTTGGACCGCCGGCCGCGAAAGCAGCCCCATCGGTGCATACGCACGCCGCTCGCGGCCCCCAAAACGGCCTAGGTCCTGCTAGGATGACATTCAGGTGAAGCCAGATCCTACGAGCGCGCCCGAAACGGTACGCGGTCAGCGGGCCGTTGCCCAGCCAGTTGCTGCGCCGCTCACTCGCGCCGCGATCTTCCTGGTCGTGACCGTAAACCCGGGCTTCGGCAATCGCGAGGTCCTGCGGTCCTTCTGCGGAGATCTCGCCGCGTTAGTGCGTGCAGTGGAGTTTCGCGACCTTGAAGGGGGCCTTTCCTGCGTCATGGGTTTTGGATCCGACGCGTGGGAGCGGCTCGTTGGACCACCGCTGCCAGCGGAACTGCGCGTGTTCCGCGAAATTCGCGCGGGAGGGCGCCACGCGGTTTCGACGCCAGGCGACGTGCTGTTCCACATCCGCGCGAAGCGCATGGATTTGTGTTTCGAGCTGGCAACGCAAATCATGGCGCGTCTCGGAGATGCGGTTTCGCCGGCCGACGAAGTTCATGGCTTCCGCTACTTTGACGACCGTGATCTCCTGGGATTCGTCGATGGGACGGAGAATCCCCGGGGTCGGGCGGTGATCGATGCCGTGATGGTCGGCGAGGAAGACGCCGCGTTCGCCGGCGGCAGTTACGTTATCGTACAAAAATATCTCCACGATCTTAGCGCGTGGAATGCGCTGTCCACGGAGGCGCAGGAACGAATCATCGGCCGCACCAAGCTGTCGGATATCGAGTTGGACGATTCCATCAAGCCAACCTCGGCGCACAGTGCACTCACCACCATCGTCGAGGACGGGAAGGAGATCAAGATCCTGCGCGACAACATGCCATTCGGCCGAGCCGGGCACGGTGAATTTGGCACATATTTCATCGGCTACAGCCGTTCGCCCCGCACCATCGAACAGATGCTCGAAAACATGTTCGTGGGCCGGCCGCCCGGCAACTATGACCGCCTGCTCGATTTCAGCCGAGCGGTCACGGGAAACATGTTTTTTGCTCCGTCCGCAACATTTCTGGAAGCCGTGGGCGACGACCAGCCCGTAGCGGCGGCTGCGCCTCTTGCCGTAGACCCGGCGGCGGCCGATGGCTCTCCATCCGCCCGGCGGCGAGGTGACGGTTCGCTGGGCATTGGTTCCCTCAAAGGAGAAATTCCGCATGAATAATCTGCATCGCGAGCTAGCCCCCATTTCGGATGCGGCGTGGGCTCAGATTGAAGAGGAAACAACTCGCACTCTCAAACGCTATCTCGCAGGACGGCGTGTGGTCGACGTGCGGGGACCGGCAGGCTCTGTTCTCTCGGCGGTCGGCACCGGCCATCTGCTTCCGATCCAAAGTCCGAATGACGGTGTCCTTGCCAGGCAACGCGAGGTGAAGGCGCTAGTGGAGTTGCGTTTCCCCTTCGAACTTGACCGCCAAGCGATCGACGATGTCGAGCGCGGCGCCAACGACTCGGATTGGGAACCGGCGAAAGACGCGGCACGCCAGATCGCCTATGCAGAGGACAGGGCGATTTTTGAGGGCTACACGGCCGCTGGCATCGTGGGAATTCGTCAGGGGACAAGCAACCCGAAGAAGCCCCTTCCGGCCGACGTTCGACAATACCCGGATGCCATCGCTCAAGCTCTGAGCCAATTGAGGCTTGTCGGAGTCAATGGCCCTTATGCGGTTCTGCTTGGCGCTGAGGCCTATACTGCACTGGCGGAAGCCAGCGATCAAGGTTATCCGGTGCTGGAGCACGTCAAACGCTTGGTGGACGATAGAATCATTTGGGCGCCTGCTGTAGACGGAGCTTTTGTCGTGACCACGCGGGGCGGTGATTTCGAGCTGCACATCGGCCAGGACGCCTCCATTGGCTACCTGAGCCACAACGATGATGCGGTCCGGCTCTATCTGCAGGAGACCTTCACGTTCCTGCTGCTCACCTCAGAGGCCGCTGTTGCGCTGACTCCTTCCGCGAAATCAGAGAAGCCCTGAAGACGCTGTCGGGCGCGAACAAGACTGTGCTCGGCGATCGGGCCAATAGACTGCCGGCATTCACGGGGCTAAATGACGGTTAGGTCTCTGACCGAACGTCGCCGTCATCGATGCTCTGATTGCTGCGCTCTCATCAGCACTGCGGCGCTCAGAGAACTGGCGAGCGCCAGCCCAGCCGCCATCCACAACACAGCGCGATAGCCCGCAATGAATGCATCCTCGATAGCTTCCCGCTTGCGAGCGTCGCTCGTTTCGGCGGCCGCCAGCCTGGACCGCTGGGCCTCGATTTGAGCACGCGCCGCCGGCGCCAGGTCGAGACCGTCCAATCGTCGTTCCAGAGAGCTCTGGAATATTCCGCTAAGGAATGCTCCGAAAACAGCGACGGCGAGCAGACCTGCTACCCGCGACACAGCGTTGTTAATTCCGGACGCCGCTCCCGCATAGCTCTGCCCCACCGCGTTCATCACGGTGGTCGTGAGCGGAGCGACGCTGATCGCCATGCCCAGGCCCAGCACCAATACCGCGGGGAAGAATGTGGTCCAGTAAGACCCGCCAATACCGGGCCTTGCAAACAGCGCAAATCCGACGGCCGCGATCAGGGGGCCTATAACCAGCGGAGCCCTGGCGCCGTAGCGATCGAGCAGTCCGCCAGACCAACGCGACAACAAGAACATCGACAAAATGAGCGGCAGCAGTGCCGCTCCCGCTTCGGTCGGCGAATACCCTTGCACCTGTACTAAATCGAGAGGGAAAAAGAAGAGCATGCCGTTCAACGCGGAGTATAGAAACAGGGTGAGCAGGTTCGCGCCACTGAAATTCCGGGAGCGGAACAAGCCGGGCGGAACCATCGGTGCCGGAGAGCGCGCTTCCCAATAGAGCAGCGCAATCAGGGCAACGACCCCCATCGCGCCCGCGGCGGGCATCGATTCGATCAGTCCAAGAACGATCCCACCAAAGGCGAGGACCGCCAACAGGCCGCCCAACCAGTCGAACCGCTGGCTGCGCTTCTCAGCCCGGCTCTCCGGGACCTTCCACAGAGCAAGCCACACCACCGCAACACCCAGCGGAATATTGATGAAGAATACCCATCTCCACGAACCGTGCTCGATGAACCATCCACCACAGTAGGGGACCGATCGCGGCGGTGATCGCAGTGAAGCCTGACCAAGTCCCGATCGCCCGACCGCGCTCCTTTTCGGAAAAATTAGCGCTGATGAGAGCCAGGCTGCCGGGTACAAGCATCGCGCCACCTATACCCTGGAAACCCCTGGCAACAATAAGCTGCCGGATGGTGGGCGCGAGTCCGCACCAAGCCGAGGCTAAACAGAAGAGTACTACTCCGGCCAAGAAGATCTTGCGTCGGCCATACATGTCCCCTAAAGACCCGCCGACGAGCAACAGCGTAGCCAGGAACAGGGAGTAAGATTCCACCACCCATTGGACGTCCGCCAGGGAGGCACGCAGGGCCGATTGCAGCGCCGGAAGCGCAACGTTCACGGCCGTGCCATCAATGAACACCATGCTCGAACCGAGGATAGTCGCCGCCAGAATCCATGGGCCGCTCGTTGCAACCGGGCTCTGGCACGAACCGGCGAGAATCGCGGCCTTGTCGCAAGGAAGTCTGGCGATGGTGCCCATAACCTCCATTCTCTCCCGGCTGTCTCGGCGGTTGTGTTGCAAAGTTGAACTGCGAGCGCGAAGAGGGGTGGACTTGCGTCTTATGCCGAAGCGGGGACCTTGCGGGAAAGTCTATTGCTCGACACTGATCGAATGCTGGACACTGATGGATACCTCGCTCTACCGGTGGATCGCGATGCTTCTTCTCGCATTCGAGCTCGCGGCGTTCTCACGGTGGATCTCTCGCCTCGCCGTCATCGCTTTACGAGGCGCGTGAACACGGGGACCTTTGCAAGATCCAGGACGAATGCAAAAACCGCTGCTGCCACGAGTGTTCCTTCCACAACTGCCGCAGGCACGGAAGACATGCCAATTCCGAAAATCGCCAGCGTCGATGTAATCAGCAGATCGACGACGGAGGATCCGACCAGCCACCGGCTTGGACTGCACGACGCAATCCGTTGATGTTCGCGATTCGCATAGGTCGTCGCCTGATTGCCGAAGACGATGACTACGAAAGACACGGTTCTCAGCCCTCCAACTCCAAAATCAAGGCGGAATTTGGCGGTGGCCAGGACGGCGGTGCAAAAGATCAGTTCCGAAATTCCCATGAAGACACCTGCCATCGTCAACGCGCCGATTCGCCAGGCGTTGGGAGTTGGAGACGGGCGCACGTTGTCTGTCGTCATGGACATGCCGAGCAGGTCGCCGGTGAGCATGATGATCACCATTAGCATGGGAGTCAAGATCGCTTGTCCGGTCATGACTAGGCCCAACCCGAGGAAGAGGACCTGCACAACCTTCTTGGTAACCGAGTTCAGCGTATAAGTGAGGATGCGCTGGAAGGTAACGCGGCCTTCTTTTATTGACGCGACAATACCGCCGAGTCCAGGCTTAGTCAGTACAATACCGGCTGCCGATTTGGCGACATCGGTCGCAGTCGATACCGCGATCCCCATTTGAGCCTGACGTAGAGCGGGTGCGTCGTTGGCGCCGTCGCCGCACATGCCAACGATGTGGCCACTTTTCTGGAACGCCTTGACGAGGTTGTATTTCCCCTCCGGAAGAATGCCGGCGAATACCGCAAACTCCTCGGGGCTCACATCAACCGGGATCGGCCCCGGAGGACAGACTTTTCCGTCCATTCCCACGGCGTGAGCCACAATAGCGGCCGTCGCCGGCGCGTCGCCGGTCACCATCACCGTGCGCACTCCTAAGGCGTTCAGTTCCGTAATCAACGCGGCGGAATCCGATCTGGGCGGGTCGCTGAGAGCGATGATTCCAGCCAGCTTCATCGCAGCCGGAGCGCCGGCCGCGACAGCCAAAACACGGAAGCCCTGCGCCTCAAGTTGATTCGCTGTCGTAGACGCCTCGGGCTACATTTCTGCGAGGCCCGCGACTAAGGCGAACGCTCCCTTAACGATGCGCGCAGTGGCGCCGGCCGAATCGATGGCAGTCGCCTCCGACATCTTCGTTACGGGATCGAAAGGGATAAACTTGATCAGTTCCGGCAAATTGGTCGTCGCTCTCGAGGCTGCGGCAGCCTGGATGGCAGTATCGACCGGATCTTGCCCTCCATCCGAACTCGCCAGGGCAGCCAGTCCCAAGACATGCGATTCATCGAAACCAGACATGGCGTGGACGGCAGTCACCGCCAACTCGTTTTGAGTCAGCGTGCCTGTCTTATCCGAGCACAGGACATCGATCGATGCTGCTTCATCGACTGCGGAGAGTCTCGTTGGAAGAACGTCCAGCTTTGCCAGAGCTCGCGCGCCAAGCGCCGCCGCAAGGGTGAAAGTTGCAGGCAGGGCTACTGGAATCGACGCCAGAACCCCGGTGAGCACCAGAGGGATAATCTCGCTGCGGGGCAGCCTGAGAGCGCAAGCATACGCCAACATGATCAGGATGAGGAAGCCATTCACGATGGCCAGATTTCCCACGACGCGCAAGACAGCTTTCTGCTGAGAACTTACGACGTGTGCCGTGCGGATCAGTTCCGCGGTGTGACCAAACTTTGTGTGCGCACCGGCGGCGGTTACCTCCGCGACCGCTTCACCGCGCCGCACCAGAGCTCCTGCATAAGTCTCGAAGCCGACACCAGCTTCGATTGGAACAGACTCGCCGGTAAGCATGGACTGGTCGAGGAGCACCGATCCATCGGTCAGGCGCACGTCGGCAGCAACCACCGCCCCGAGCGAAAGCTTCACCAGATCTCCAACCACCAATTCGATGGCCCGTACAGTCCTCCAGGCGTTATCACGCTTGACGACCGCGTTCAGCGCAAGCCGCGATTTCAGCGCCGCAAGCGTCGCCTGCGCGCGGCCTTCCTGGAAAAATCCGAGAGCGGCATTAAATGCGAGGAGCGCCGCAATGATTCCGGCTTCGACATACTTGCCTAGCGCCAGTTCCAGCACAATGGCGGCTTCCAGCATCCACGGAACCGGAGCCCAGAATTTCGTGAGCGCCTGCCGCAGCGGACGCCCAGACGTATCGTGCACGGCGTTGGGACCAGACTTCGCCAAGCGCGAACGGGCTTCATCGCTCGTCAGACCAGACGGAAACGCGGCGGCATCCTTAAAGAAAGAAGAGCCCATAAGTCTCGCCAACCCGCTCGCCATGCCTATCCCGGCCACTTCCAGTCTCGAATTTCTTCGTTGTCGATTCCTTCGTCGTGAGCGTAGTTAATGCTCGCGATGATCTGACCCTTGAGCCATTCCTTGACGTGGGCTCCAACGGGATGCAAACGTGGGACACGATCGATGACGTCAATTGCCAAATTGAAGCGGTCGATCTGATTGAGAATCGCGAGTTCGAGCGGAGTGTTGATGCTCCCCTTTTCCTTGTACCCGCGTACATGAATGTTGTCGTGATTCTTGCGCCGGTAACTAAGTTTGTGAATGAGCGAAGCATAGGAATGGAAGTTGAAGATCACTGGTTTGTCGGTGGTAAACAGAGAATCGAAGTCCCGGTCGGAGAGCCCATGGGGGTGTTCGGTCTCCGGCATGAGGCGGAAAAGATCCACAACATTCACGAATCGTATCTTCAAATCGGGGAAGCGCTCCTTCAGGATTGCAACCGCCGCAAGGGACTCCATCGTCGGGATGTCGCCAGCACAAGCCATCACCGCGTCGGGCTCTTCGCCGCTATCACTGGACGCCCACTCCCAAATGCCGATGCCCTTGGTGCAGTGAGTGACTGCATCTTCCATGGTGAGGTACTGAGGATGCTCTTGCTTATCCGCGACGATGACGTTAACGTAGTCCCGCGAACGAAGGCAGTGATCTGTGACACTGAGCAGGCAGTTTGCGTCCGGCGGTAAGTAGATTCGGACCACATCGGGACTCTTGTTAGTGACCACGTCGAGAAATCCCGGATCCTGGTGCGTAAAGCCGTTGTGATCCTGCCGCCACACCAGAGACGTAATGAGAAGGTTGATCGAAGGCACGGGTGCTCGCCAATCGAGCTCCTTCTTGGACTTCTCCAGCCATTTGGCGTGCTGGTTAAACATGGAATCGATGATGTGGATGAAGGCTTCATAACTTGAGAAGAACCCGTGACGGCCGGTCAGAACGTAACCTTCAAACCAGCCTTCGAGCGTGTGCTCGCTCAACATTTCCATCACGCGCCCGGAGACATCGAGTTCGCCACCGTCGGCGTCGTCCGGTTTGAATTCGGCCAACCAGGTTTTCTTTGAGGCGGCGTAAATGGCTGTGAGCCTGTTGGACGCAGTCTCGTCGGGTCCAAACACGCGGAAGGAATTCATGTTGCGGCGCATCAATTCGGCAAGGAAGTGTCCGAGCACGTCGGTGGCCTGCGCGGAGGCCGCACCCGGCGCTTTGACCTCGACGGCGTATTCGCGAAAATCCGGCAGTTCGAGCTCTTTTCGCAGCAGTCCGCCGTTTGCGTGAGGATTGGCGGAGATACGGCGCGGCCCGGAAGGTGCAAGTTCCTGCAGTTCTGCTATGAGCCTTCCGTCGGAGTCGAATAACTCTTCGGGCTTGTAACTGCGCAGCCACTCTTCGACGACGTTCAGATGCTTCTCATCGGTGGTGGGGTCGGACACGGGGACCTGATGCGCCCGCCACGAGCCTTCCACTTCGTGTCCGTCTACGACTTTCGGCCCTGTCCATCCCTTGGGAGAGCGAAGTACGACCATGGGCCAACGGGGGCGCGTGGCATCGCCGGTTGAGCGCGCGTGCTGCTGGATCGAGCGAATTTCCACGATACATTGCTCCAGGGTCGAAGCCATTTGTTGATGCACCGCAGGCGGGTCGTCACCCTCGACGAAATAAGGTTTGTGGCCGTATCCGATCAGCAACGCGTGCAGTTCGTCGCGCGGGATGCGGGCAAGGATCGTGGGATTCGCGATCTTGTAGCCGTTGAGGTGCAACACCGGCAGGACAGCCCCGTCGCGAATGGGATTCAGGAACTTATTCGAGTGCCACGAGGTGGCAAGCGGACCGGTTTCCGCCTCGCCGTCTCCCACCGTGACGGCGACGATGAGATCAGGATTGTCGAAAGCGGCTCCGTACGCATGAGAGATCGAATAGCCAAGCTCGCCGCCTTCGTGAATCGAACCGGGTGTCTCCGGCGTACAGTGCGAGCCGATCCCGCCGGGAAACGAAAACTGCCGGAAGAACCTGAGCAGGCCCGCTTCGTCCCGACTCTTGTCGGGATAGATCTCGGAATAGTGCCCTTCAAGGTAGCAGTTGGCCAGCGTGGCCGGCGCGCCGTGACCCGGGCCCGAGATGTACATGACATTCAGGTCATATTTCCTGATGAGACGGTTTAGATGAATCCAAATCAAAGACTGCCCCGGATCCGACCCCCAGTGACCAAGAAGTCGATTCTTGATGTGCTCAGGCCTCAGCGGCTCGCGAAGCAGAGGATTTCCCCGGAGATAGATCATTCCTGCCGCTAAATAATTGCAGGCATGCCAGTAAGCATCGATCCTTCGTAACTCCTCTTGGGTAAGCGGCGCCGGGATCTCAGTCGAAGCGTCAGTTGTGCTAGCCATTCTGTTCTCCCGAAACTCAAGACTTAGCCATCTGGAAGGGCCGCTTTGCGTCATCGTAAGCCCGCGCGCTCACCAAAGGAGGTGAAATCCCTCAGGCATGGTGGAAAGCGTCTCGGTCAGAGCGGCGACAAGGCGGGGGTCGTCGGGTCCGTGGGACACCTTCGCGCCAGCGGTCGATGCAGGTTATCCCTGCGGGAATCCGAACATCAACCACGACTGATTGGCTACCCAATGCGGGTACAGCTCGGTCATCTGATCGAACAGCTCCTTGTCGGATGTCGCAGTTTTCTGCACCCGATCGAAGTCCTGCAGGTAACGCTTGGTGTCCTGGATCGTCGAGGGAGAGTCGGGCGCGCCAGGCTTCTTGTGACCGGCGACAACAATCGCTGGATTCAGCGCCGCTAACCGGTCCAGCGCCGCGATCCAATCCTTTCGGCTCTCGGGGGTGGTGTCGCCGACGTACATACGGCATTGGTTGTACACAACGTCGCCAGCGACGATCAGGCCGATCGATGGAACGTATAGAGAGGTCGAATCGGGACTATCGGTGCGGCCCTGCTCGATGATGCGCAATTCGTGGCCCTCGAGAGTGAACGTGTCGTGGTCATAGGGCTCAGGTGGAACCAACTTGGTGGCTACTTGCCCAGGAAAGAGCCGGCGGGCCAACTGCTCCACTGGGGGAGAGAAAGACGTCTGCATGGCGGTCACTGTCTTGGGCGTTGCTATCGCTCGAGCGCCCGGGAAACGGTCGAGCAGAATGCTCAGGCCATAGAAGTGGTCGAAATGGGCGTGCGTTATATAGATGGTCTCCAAGTTGCGGTTGTGCAGAGCGACCCAATCCGCGAGAGCCTCGGCCTCAGCCACTGTCCCCATTGCGTCCACCAGCACTGCGTCGTACTCGCCGAAGATTAAAGTCGACGTGATAGGGTCAAAGCCGAGCGCTTCGCCGAAGGGCTTTGGCCGCTCGCCGACCATAGTCTTTCCCGGGGCCGTAAAAACGTTCACACTAAGCGTGCTCGACGCGACAGGCGCGGCCACGCCCGTGCTCCCTTTCAGTCCATTTATGCTGTCCATCTGGTAGTCCTTTTGATGTCAGATGCATCAGTGGTTGATGTAGGTTATGGCCGCGTTAGGCGCGAAGGCTCGATCTAACTGAGGATGCGCCAGCCCCCTCACTTCTTCTCCCGTCGAGTGCCGGTAGAAGAAGTTTTAGAAGCCCTTCGTCCGAGAACGGGTTCTGACCTGAGATCAACTCGCGATCTTGAAGGACGTAGCTCTTCCATGGGGCGACCACACTTACGTCCCCGCCCGCTGTACGCAAGGCGAAGTCCGGGTAGAAGAGAACCTTACCACCAATTTCAAGCGGCTCCCGCTGCTGCTCTTCCGCCGTCGAAAAGATGGTCATCTTATATCCAGAATAGATCCATCCTTGAGCCTTTGCCCGCGCTCCGGCGGCATCGCCCGCTGCCAGCGCTCCGACCACCTCCGTCGAATTTGGAAGAGCTGAGAGAAGTGAAATCGGGCCATGGCAGAGCACCGCCGTAGGCTTGGATGTTTCATGAAAGTGTCTGATCACCGTGCCAGCGTCAGGATCATCGAGAAGATCCATCATCGGGCCATGGCCGCCGGGGACGAAAACAGCGTCATATTGATCTAGGCCTGACGCGATGACATCCGAGATGCGAGTTGGATTTTTGAGCCCTGTCAGGCTGTCACGGAATTCTAGATAGTCCTGAAGCCTAGCCTCGTCCCCGCCGAAGAAATCCGCGACAGCCGAATGGACATCCATTTGCGGCGTGTTGCCTTTGGGGTTGGCGAAAGTGATTTCGTAGTCCTCCTTCATCAAGGCGCGAACCGGAACCGTCAGTTCGTTGAGATAGTAGCCAGCGCCGGCATAAACCTTGCCATCTTTCAAGGGCAAGCCGTAACCGCTCGAGACTAGCACCAAAACTTTTCCTTTTGTCGTCATTTTCTTCTCCTGTCTGAAATTCTGAAATCGAACCTGTTTCCCGAGATCCCAGCTTGTGCAGAGCAACCCAATTTGCAGCGCCTCGGCCTCAGCCACTGCCCCATCGCGTCCACCAGCACCGCGTCGTACTCGCCGAAGATTAAAGTCGACGTGATAGGCTCAGAGCCGAGCGCTTCGCCGAAGGGCTTCGCCGCTCGCCGACCATAGTCTTTCCCGGGGCCTTAAAAACGTTCGCACTAAACATGTATCCGAATCCCGTCCGGCCAACCGCTAACCGTACTTGAGCTCGGTACTCTGTCCGACCTCGATAATGTAACCGTCAGGATCGCGGATGTAGCAGCGGATCTCGCCGTACTTGGGCATTGGCTCCGTGATGAACTCGGCTCCCCGACTTTTCCACAATTCGTAGCACGCCTGGATATCCGCAACGCGGATATTCATAAAGCCGTTAATCTTATCCGGGTCGGGAACGCTGAGCGTTACCGTCGGCTTGTCGGGGGTCGGCCCGCCCCCGACGTTGACAAGGAGCCAGGTATTCGCGATCTGAATGTACGCGGGCGCCCCTTCGCTGTCGCCTGTGCTCAGAACGCGACCGCCGAAGACCTTCTCATAGAAGCGAGCCGACCGGTCGATGTCAGCGACGGTGAGAAAATGTGCCACGCTGAACCCCTCGCGCGGGGGCATCTCATAGCTCTTCTGCTCGACTTGTACCGCGTTCATTGATGGCTCCTTTTGTACGCCGTTCATTGATGGCTCCTTTCGATACAGTGCTCATTACAGATACAGTGTCCTGAGTCCCGCTCCCATTCACAAAAGATCCCTCGACGCCAGCTAGTGCAGCAGCGGTTCCCAACGCTGGTTTTTCTCATTTCCAATTTTCCTTCCGTGTCCTGACAAGCAAGCTCGGCGTCGAGCGCCGGCTAGCGCGCGATTTGGCCCAAATAATATCCGAGCCGTTTCTCGACATCCCCCGGCTTGTGGAAGCCGCGCGCCATCAGCGCCTGGATCCCTTCCTGAGCGGCAGGTCGCCCGAGCGAAGCAATGCACGCGTCCCACCCGGCGCCGAGCTCAACGTCCGGCGGCAGGCCGGTATTGACGAGGCGCTTAGTGTTGGCGATCGCCCATTTGTTGAACCCGGCGATCCGGATCGCGAGCGCCTCGACGAATGCGTCAAGATCGGCGTCGGGCAAGGCGCGATTCACGTAGCCATAGGCCTCGGCCTGGTCTGCCCCGATGTCTTCCGAGCTCAAGAGTACCTCGAGGGCGCGGTTTCGGCCGATGAGTTGGGGCAGCCGGGCCATGGGACCGCCACCGGCCACCATCCCCACGCCAACTTCCCATTGCGAGATGATTGCCTTTTCGCGGCTGGCGAAACTCATGTCGCAGGCGAGCGTGATCTCGCTGCCATTGCCCGTCGCCCGGCCACGGATGAGGGCGATGGAAGCGACTGGCAAGCGAGTCAGACGCGCGAGGAAGTCCGGCCAGGGCGGCAAGCCCGTGGGACCCGCCGGCATTGAGGTCAGGTCTTCAAGCTTTGCCAGGAAATCGGAGTGATTCAGGAAGTAGTCGTCCACCGCGCTGTCGAACACTACGACCCTGACATGCTCGTCGGCCTCCAGAACGTTGATCAGTCCCTGGAACTCCAGGACCATTTCCGGGCCCATCACGTTGATCGGCGGGTTGTCGATCGTGACACGCCAGTAGGCGGGCGACCGCCGGGCGACGCGGATCTGTGCCGGCTTCGTAAGTGTGCTTGCAGCTGCCATGGCATCCTCCTGTCTATATGTTGGTCCCGCAAACCGGTTGATTCTCCCCAACGCTCCGCTAAGATCTGGATCGTCCGTTCCTTGGCGGCAGTAGGTTGATCACTGCGGCGCCTGTCTCGCTAACGATCTCGTCCTCGAATTGCTCCGTTTCGCGCCGGAACGTCGCGGCTGCTCGTGCCTTGTGCTGGGCAATCTGAACGGAGGCAAGCACCGCACCGTCGATTCGTTGAAAGGCGACGAGGTTGCCGCCGGAATCGACCACCGCTACGTTCATCTTCCAATTCCGGTTCTTCGCTTCTGCCACCGCCGCGTGAATAACCGCTTGGGCTCGGTCTGGCGATATCGGTAGGCCATACGGAGTGTCGAAAGGAATTTTGTCGGGGACAAAATCGAGGGGATTCGTTTCCGTGGGCGGCAGAGCTCGACTCGCAGTAGCGGCGGCTCCTATTTTCTGATTTGACATACGCCCTCCTTCAAGGGTCGCGGTACAGATCGCTCGATCGACAATTGGATCGCAACACGTTGTTGCTGCCCGGTTCGCAATAATTTCTCCCATGCTGCCCTGTCCATTCCAAATTTGCCCCGGGGTTCGGGCGCGCATTAGGCGCGAGCAGGCACTAAGCGCCGCTCCCTCCGTTCACCTCTTGCCGTACGCCGTGAAAATGTAGTCCTTGGTCTTCACTATCGTGTGGCACGCAAAACCGCAATTCACAGCGCTCGTCGGATCGGGCTTGAACGTGTCCGACGCGGGATCATAGTCAAACGCTGCGTATGCCCATCCTTTCGCGTCAGGGAATTTCTTACTGTCCTTCTCGATGAAGAAAACGTCTTGTAAGGTGTCCGGTACTCTCACAGAAAAGGGCGCCTCCGTGCTCTTTTTCGGTTTCCACTCGATTTTTGCAATCTTGGCCCCGTCGGGAAATGGCTCGCCGTTGCCGGGAACGCCGGCCCGGTAGGCGTCGATCATCGTTTGATTGGCGACCATCACCTTCAATAGCTGGTCAGTCTGACTGACGGCGACAGCCTGCCAGTTCTCGTACCCTCTGAAGTCAGAGAATGCGAGCCCATTTGGCACGCGCACTGAGTACTTGTTTTGCGCGGCAAAGACCCCGCCACTCAGGACCGCTAGCGCTATGCCAACTGCAGCTGCCGGAACGACTAGGAAACCGCGTGAACGTAAAAAACGTTGGTCAAACATGAGTTCCTCCTGCTCGATGTGCTTATGCGGAAGAGCAATTTCGCGAGCGTATGTGCACGCTTCGGGCCAAGTTTGCCGCTCGGTCCGAAATGCTGGAAATTGCCCCTGATTTGAGCGGCTTAGCATGAACCTCGTGGGGTCGGGCGGCGTTGTCCAGATATCCGATGTCGGGCGGTTGGCACCGCGAGTAGACTCTCCAACGGCTCTTCGTCGGTTGCCAGGCCTGGGGGCTCACGGTGATGAGTTGCGAAGAAGCCTTCGTGCGGAAACGCTCACAGTAGAGGCAGCCTTTCATCTCCTGGCGACCCCAAGTGGACTTTCGCTGGCGCCAACCGATCGCTCGAAGTGAGAGAATAAGCCCTATAAGCCCTGGGTAAAGCGCATCCTCGTCTGAGGCGCAAACCGGATTCGTGGCATGGAGGTGGAACCCTGTCTACCAGACCGCAAGATGACTTCCCTGCGGAGGAGTTAATTCCGCAGGGTGCAGCTTCTTTGGAATCGATTCTCTGTACGGACGAATTGCGCCGGCGCCCCTCCCGGCCACCCGATTACGAGAAGGAGAATCGCGCGCTGGTGGCTCTAGCCACGGCCATGGTCGACCCAAAGTCGAATATACTCCAGACGTTCGCGGAGACCATTCTGGAAATTACTCTGTCCGATTCGGCCGGCCTCAGTTTGCTCACGAAGGATGGCGGGAACCGGTTCTACTGGCCGGCGATTGCCGGGGAATGGAAGCCCCACGCCGGGGGCGGGACGCCGCGAAATTTTGGGCCTGACGGAGACGTGCTGGATCGCGATTGCACGCTGTTATTCCGGTGCTTCGAACGACGTTATACCTACTTGCAGGCAGTCGCGCCGGCCGCGGAGGAGTGCCTGATGGTTCCGTTTTACGTTGCCGGTAAGGCGGTGGGAACGATATGGACGATTATGCACAGCGATCGCCGAGGGTTCGACGCCGAAGACGAGCGCGTCCTGACGGCACTCGGACAGTTCGCCGCCCTGGCGTATCAAACGGTGGACTCCATCCAGGACCTAAGAGCCGAGATTACTGCGCGCGGGAAGGCTGAAACAGCACTGCGCGAATTGACCAAAGGCCTGGAGGCCAAGATCCGGCGCTTGGTTGAATCAAATGTCATCGGGATTGTCATCTTCAATCTCGAAGGTGCGGTCTCCGACGCCAACGACGCGTTTCTTCAGATGGTCCAATACAGCCGTGAAGACCTCGTCACCGGTCGGGTGCGTTGGACGGACCTGACACCGGCGGAATGGAGCGATCGCGACCAACTGGCACTGGCGGAGTTAAGAGAAACCGGGCTCTTTCAAGCGTACGAGAAGGAGTACTTTCGGAAAGATGGAGGCCGCGCGCCTGTCCTGCTTGGCGGCGCCTTGTTCGAAAAAGCCGGTAGCGAAGGTGTCGCGTTCGTGCTCGATTTGAGCGAACAAAAGCAGGCCGTAGAGACTTTGCGAAGAGTGGAGCAGCAGGCGCGGTCGATTGTCGAATCCGCGCTGGACGCCGTCATCGCGATGGATGCGGACGGAGTCATTACCTACTGGAACAAGGAGGCGGAAGAGATTTTCGGGTGGACCCGCCTGGAAGCCCTGGGACGCCGGATGTCCGAAACCATCGTGTCCTTTCGGCAAGCTTGCGTGACGGCAGCTAATCCGCCTTGTTAAGTTCATTTAGTCGCCGAGGTGCGGCTGATAATGAACCGTGAAAGCAAACCCATTCCAGAACCAGTCGCGCAGTTG
>Ga0326727_10000655_pt1 | contig 139372 bp, 122 predicted proteins | sample MB2enrmetagenome_FD_207643 | JGI IMG/M metagenome (GOLD analysis project Ga0326727, IMG submission 207643) | Lab enriched peat soil microbial communities from McLean, Ithaca, NY, United States - MB29MY | ecosystem: Environmental > Terrestrial > Soil > Wetlands > Peat | place: USA: New York... | reverse complement strand
CTCGGTGGCGGAGATGTGTACGGGGTTGTCAGCAAGGTGAAAACCGAGGGAATCCACTCCTTCGGGGGCAAGACGAAGTACAACGAGTGGTATTTCATCTACGACCCGACTCAGGATACCGGAAAGGGCCTGCTGACCGGGCCTTACAATCCGAACAGGTTCATGGGGTCGGTTAACTCCGGACTTGGCAACTCCAACAAGGGTTCATCCGGTAGCGCTTCACCCACCAGCGGCACACCCGGCGCGATGCCCAACTCTTCCACCCCGGCGCCGTCCACCCCCACCCAGCCTTCCGGTCCACAATGAAGCGCGGACGCGCTGCCAAGCAAAAAACAAACCCCGGCTCAAAAGACGGGGTTTTGAATTTCGCGCCGAGGCTCAGTTTACGCGCTGAACGAGGAGCCACAACCGCAGGTGCTCTTGACGTTCGGGTTTTCAAACTTGAAACCGGCGCCTTCCAGCGTCTCTAAATAGTCAACGCTTGCGCCCTGCAGATACATCAGCGAGGTTGCATCGATATAGACCTTCAGGCCATCGTATTCAAAGGTCTTATCCATGGCTCCCGCACCATTTTCAAACTGCATGCTGTAGGAGAATCCAGAGCAGCCGCCACCCACAACGCCCACGCGAAGACCGGTGGGAACGGGAGTCTGCTGAGCCATAATCTCCTTCACCTTGGCGATCGCGGCCGGGGTGAGGGTGAGAGGAGCATTCTTAACATCAGGAGTTGTTGGGGTGGTGGACATTACGGTTTCTCTCCTCAAATAAAGCCTTAGTATAGCAAAGCTCCGAGCTCGAATGTCACTTAACATGGACACCGGCCGGAGACAGTCTCTGCTCTTAAGTTTGGATGCCGCAGAATCGCCCGGGTCGCAAAACCTTGGTCGCAATCAGCAGGGCGATGCTTGTCGGGGCGGAGGGGATGCCTCTCCGTTTCGGGCGGGCAAAAAAATAATCCTGTAACCCCCACAGAAACCGTGCTTATAATGCCTGCGTCTCGGTCGATCCCAACCTCGGGACAGGCGCGAGTCACTTCCGAGTAGGTGCCAAATGGTGCCGAAGGTGGTTGTATGGAACCAATGTCCGTCTTGATGGCGTTGTGGGCTGTGCTGACGATCGCGCTCGTGATATTGCTGATTTACCGCAGCGCGCTCTCCATGCACGAAGACGATCAACTCTTCTTGAACAACGCGGAATCGCACTTGGAGCGAGAGCAGAAGGAGTTGATGACGCGGATGGACCATCTGCGCCCGTTCGTAAATACCCTAGCCGCATCCAGCGGGCTGCTTGTGCTGCTGATGGCAGGCCTGTGGCTGTGGCGCGGTTGGAACAGGATGTAACTCTCCCATATCAGCTCTACGGGAGAGCTACTCCTTGGAAAAGCCTTCGAAGACGAGTGGGTTGGGACGGCGCACGTTACCGACCCTGATCACTTTTTTGCCTTCGAGAAAACCGATCAGCGACTCTTGCAGAATCTCGCCTCGCCATCCCTCCAGCACTTCCGGGCAAGGTGTACCTTCTTGGTCGAGAAACCAGCGCACAATCTCTTGCAGGTCGCTGGTCGTGGCCAGCAATGCAGTATCCACGTCAGCTTCCGCCGCAAGATTACCGGCGGCCACCGAAAGCAGTTTGGTCAGCACCGCAACCTGCGGTGGATCATCGTGCCGCTCATTGCTGGGAAGGTCGGATTCTGGGATCGCGCGGGCGGCAGCCACCGCGCTGACAACCTCCTGCTCCGCCTTGCGCAGCAACCGGTTATCGAGACCGCGAATCGAGAACAGATCCTCGACGGTTGCCGGGGAGCGGCGCGCCACCTCGATTAACATACTGTCCCCGAGCACCCGCGCCACCGGAACATTGAGTCCCCGTGCTTGCTTATCGCGCCAGCGCCAAACCTCCCGCAGCACGGCGAGCTGACGGCGGCTGAGCCGCGCGCTGCCGGAAATTCTCCACCGCTCATCCTCGCGCATGACCGATTTCACCAGCCGGTCGCATTCGCCGCGGACCCACTTGGTGCGGTCCAGCTTCTGCGCCCGCGCCAGAATCGCTTCCCGCATCGGCAGAAGATAGCGCACATCGTCGGCGGCATATTCGAGCTGCACCGGACGTAGCGGACGTTTGCGCCAGTCCGTAAAGCTTTCACCGCCATTGACGCGGGCGTTAAGCACGCGCAGGCAAAGATTCGTATGCGAGAGCGGGTATCCGTAGCCGAGCAAACCCGCCGCAACCTGCAGATCCAGCACACAAGCCGGAGCCGCGCCGCCAGCCCCCTTGGCGCAGAACTTGATCTCCTGACGGGCGGCGACCGTGACAATTTCCAGGCCCGGCGAGTTGAGCAACGCCCACATCGGCCGCAACTCCGGCAGCACAATGGGATCGACAATGAAGATTTCCTTCGGCGTCGAGAGCTGCACCAGGCACAGCTCAGGCTCATAGCGGCCTTCGGAGATGAATTCTGTATCTAGGCCGATAACCGCCTGGGCAGAGAGACTACGCAGCATTCCTTCAAGCTTCTGCGCTGAATCAACATAGAGTGTTTGATCAATGGACATCGGAGAGCATCATTCTAAAAGAGAAACCCTCCGCTGACCAGCTTTGCTTTCGCCGGCGGAGGGTTTCGAGACGCAATCAAAGCAACCGTACTGGTTTCCCGCGGTGGAAGGCCTACACTTTGACGCTAGCCACATTCTGCACCGAGGATACATGGCGCAGTTCGGCCAGCACCTCGGGTGAGACGCACTCATCCACCTCCACAATGGCAAGCGCCTGGCGGCCTTCCCTGCCCAGTGAGAGACGGGCAATGTTGATGTGATGAATGCCCAGTAGCGTGCCGATGGAGCCGACGACACCGGGCGAGTCCAGGTTAGAGACCACGATAAACTTCCCATCGAGGCGCGATTCGATATCGATGCCGTTGAGTTGGATAAGACGCGGCGAAGAGCCGTGCACAATGGTGCCGCAGCACTCGACCGATCCGGTGGGACCGGTGAGTTTAAGGTGGATGAGGTTGGCGCGCGCATTGGGCTCGGCACGCGTTTCGCGCACCACCACACCGCGCTCTTCCGCCGCCGCCTGTGCGTTGATGATATTGGTGGGCTCGTCGCTATCCGACTGGAGAATTGCGGCCACGGCGGCGCTGCGGATCAACTGCGTCTTCCACGCCCCGATCTCGCCCTCGAACTGCACATCGATCTCCGCCAGGTTGGAGACGAACAACTGCGCCGCAAAGCGCCCCAGCTTGCCGGCCAGCGCCATGTAAGGCTTAATCTGCTTGTACTCAAGATCGGAGAGCGAGGGCAGGTTCACCGCGTTCTGCGCAATGCCCTGCAGAAGGTAGTCCCGCACCTGCTTTGCAATCTGAATCCCGACCGCCTCCTGACCCTCTTTTGTGGAGGCGCCAAGGTGCGGAGTGGCCAGCAGGTTGGGCGCCGAGAGCAGCGCGGTGTTGTGCGGCGGCTCGTCGCGGAAAACATCCAGTGCGGCGGCAGCCATGTGTCCGGAGTGCAGCGCAGCGGCCACGGCGGCCTCGTCCACCATCTCGCCACGGGCGCAGTTCACCAGGCGCACTCCGGGCTTCATTTTAGCGATCGCTGCCGCATTGATCATCCCGGCAGTCTGATGAGTCAGCGCCACGTGCAGCGAAATGTAATCGGCTTGCGCATAGAGGGCATCCATCGAAACCAGCTCGATGCCCAGCTCCTTGGCGCGTGTCGGAGACAGGTATGGATCGCTGCCGATGACCTTCATGCCGAAGGCCCGAGCCCGAGCTGCGGTCTCCGTTCCGATCCTGCCGAGGCCGATGATGCCGAGCGTCTTGCCCGACAACTCGGTTCCCTGCAGGCGTTTCTTCTCCCACTTACCGGCCCGCGTTGTCTGGTCAGCGCGCGAGATGTGGCGGGCCATGGCGAGCATCAGGCCGAGCGTGAGTTCGGAGACCGACACGGCGCTGGCCCCAGGTGCGTTCATCACCACGATGCCGCGGCGGGTGGCAATCTCGACATCAATGTTGTCCACCCCGACCCCGGCGCGGCCGATCACCCGGATGTTTTTGGCCGCCTCGATCAGTTCAGCGTCGGCTTGCACAGTCGAGCGAACGATCAGTGCATCCGCGTCGGAAACCGCAAGTTTCGGATCGAGAGCAAACTGCTCCGGAGTGATAACGGTGCTGTTAGGGATCGCCTCCAGCAGCTGCATCGCGGCAACGGCAATCTTTTCCGCAACCACGATCTTCACTGCTTCACCCCATTCCGGCTGGCTTCCGCGTATACAAGCTGCGCGGCGCGAAGGCCGTCGCCATACTGGAAGCTCTCGGGCTTGAACTGAGCCAGCACCTGCTCCAATCCGGCAATGATGGCGATGCAGTCCAGGTAGTCGAGATAGCCAATGTGAGCGATGCGCAGGATCTCGCCCTTCATCTCGCCCTGCCCGTCGGAGAGCACTCCGGCAAATTCCTTCTTGAAGCCCTTGACCAGATCGCTGGAGCTGACGCCCTCGGGTGCTTTAATAGCTGTCACTGCCGCCGCCGGAGAGCATGCGAACAGGCCCAGTCCAAGGGCTTCGGCCGCCGTCCTCATGCACAGAGCACTCAGTTCCGCATTGGCTACCAGCAGATCGCGTCCCTTGGCCAGGTCGCCGCTTCCCTGCTGTTCCAGGTAGTCGAGCGCCGCGCCCATTGCGGCAATCAGCGCCACCGCAGGTGTGTAGGCGCTTTCGCCCTTGGCCGCCGACTTCCGCTCCTTGCGCAGATCGAAATAGTAGCGCGGCTGCGCGCTGGTCTCCATCCGAGCCCAGGCGCGTTCGCTGACCGCAAGGTAGGCAAGTCCCGGAGGAATCATCAACGCCTTCTGCGAGCCACCAATGATCACGTCGATGCCATCGCCGTCCACGTTGAATGCCGTGGTGCCAAGTCCGGTGATCGCGTCCACCACCAGCAGCGCATCGGTTCCCTTCAGCAGCTTGGCCAGCGCGGCCACATCGTGGCGTACGCCGGTCGAAGTTTCGGTGGCCTGCACAAACACGGCCTTCACATCCGGAGTGAGCAGAGCCTGAACTTCTTTCATCGGAAATGTCTGGCCGTAGGGCTTGGAAAGCACCACCGTCTCACAGTGGAAGGCTTTGGCCAGCGAGACCCAGCGCTCACCGAATTTTCCCGCGGTCAGAACCAGAACCTTATCGCCGGGGCTGGTCAGATTGCTGACCGCAGCTTCCATGGCTCCGGTGCCCGAGGAGGCGAGTACGACCACGTCATTGCTGGTACCGATGAAAGTCTTCAACTGCCCCAGTACCTTGAGGTACAACGCGCGGAACTCCGGTGTGCGGTGATGAAGATCCGCCGCCGCCATGGCAAACTGCGCGGCGGGAAGCAGAGGTGTCGGTCCTGGGGTAAACAGACGAGTCTTACGAAACATCAAGCCTTCTCCTGAAGAGTGGATGCGCGGCAAGCCGCGGAGAAAATTGCGAATTCGACGGCCGAACGCTGGAGAACACTACGCTGGACCGGCTGAGGTATGCCCATCCGGGAAGATGAGCTTCAGCAGAATTCTAACAAAGTGCTATTCCCGAAAGAAAGCGCTACTCGTAGAGCCGCACCAGCAGCCCCGACCGCAGCTTCGGTTCGAACCACGTAGACTTGGGCGGCATCACCTGACCAGCATCGGCTACGTCGATCAGTTGATCCAGCGAGGTCGGATACAGCGAGAAGGCGACTGCGTAGCCTTCCTTCACCCGTCGTTCCAGCTCGTCCATGCCGCGAATTCCGCCGACGAAATCGATCCTCTTGTCCGTGCGCGGATCGTGAATCCCAAGCACCGGAGAGAGCAGGTTGTCCTGGAGAATGCTGACATCGAGCCGTTTGATCGGATCACCTGCCGGATAGCTTCCGGCGCGCGCCTGCAGCGTGTACCACTTACCCTGCAGATACATTCCGAAGCTTGCAGCCTGCGATGGTTGCCGGTTTTCGGCGGAACTGACTTCGAACTTCTCCCCGATCTTGGCAAGAAACTGTTCCGACGTAAGCCCGTTCAGGTCTTTGACCACGCGGTTGTAATCGAGAATCTTGAGCTGATTCTGCGGGAAGACCACGGCCATAAAGAACTCATACGGCTCGTTGCCTGTCGGCTGCGGATTCCGCTTGCGGCAAGCCTCGCCGTACCGGACAGCGGAGGCCGTGCGGTGATGGCCGTCGGCGATGTACAGCGCTTCGACCCCACGGAATAATTCGATCAACCTCGCGATCATCGCCCGGTCGGCAATTCTCCAGACGGTATGTCCGATCCCATCCGGCGTCGTGATGTCATACAGCGGCTCGGAGCGGCGGACACCGTCCACAATGGCATCGATCTCTGTCTGAAACCTGTAGGTAAGAAACACCGGCTCGGCATTGGCGTTCTGCTCGGAGACATGCCGTGTGCGATCGTCTTCCTTATCGCGCCGGGTGAATTCGTGTTTCTTAATTTGATTCTCCTCGTACTCCCGGACCGAACAGAGCGCGACCAACCCGGCCTGTACGTGCTCTCCCATGCGCTGCTGGTAGATGTAGAGCGAATCCTCGGCCTCGCGCGTGAGAATGCCCTCGGCGATGAACTTCTTCAAGTTCGCGGCACCCATGGTGTAGACGCGATCCTCGTGCTCATCAATTCCCTCCGGGAGATCAATTTCCGGACGGCAGACGTGCAGAAACGAGTACGGGTTGCCGTCCGCCAACTGGCGCGCCTCCGCCGTATTGACCACATCGTAAGGAACAGAGGCCACGCGGGCCGCCAGTTCGGCCTTGGGCCGGTACGCTCTAAAGGGTTGAATCAGCGACATAAGCACCTTTTCAGAAAAAATTCCTTTCCCGGCCTTGCGGCGGGAACTAGCCTGATTGTACCTTTCGCTTATTGCGAACTGGATGCGCTGTTGCACCTTACGGTCAGGAACTGAGCCATGAGCTCATCCGCACTCCGGAAGTAATTGGGTTACCACTTAATACTTCGGTAACTTTACGTAGAGGACTGAAGAGCGCCACAATCGGACTCGGCCCGATCAGCCAATTATTATTATAGGGATGTAAGTACATGGTTCGGCAAGTGCACTCTAGCAGGGGCCGAGAGGTGCCAGGATTTGAACGCGACCATCATTCGCACGAGGACAAAAGCAAAGGCCGTTTCTAGCCTTGCGAGAAAGCACGCGCGCAATGCGCGAGGCTTTTCCTTAATTCAGCTACTCGTTGTGGTAGCGATCTTCATTCTTGTCGCAGCCATTGCGTTGCCATCCTTCCTGAGTTCGTCTCGTCCTATGCGGCTTAGAAATGACGCGCACGCACTGGCAAACCTGATAACGATGGCACGAATGCGCGCGTCAACGGAATTCGCGCACGTTGAGGTTTCCTGCACCACGAACGTGACTCCGGCCTACTGCGTATTGGAGTCCTCGCAATTTCCCAATCCTACGTCCTTCGTTGCGGGTTCCGAACCGCAGCAGATCTATTTATCGACGGGAGTAAGCTTCGGAATTCCGCCGACGATTAATACGAATGTAACCAACCAGAGTGTTGCATATCAGGGAGATGCGGCAGAGAATACGCCGACCGTCACCACCAATCCCGTGATTCCCTTTAATTCCCGTGGATTGCCGGTGGATGCGGCGACCGGGGGAACTCCGACCGGAGACTATGCGTTGTATCTGGTGGATCAAACGGGTAACTATTATGCAGTTTCGGTGAACCAGACGGGCCACCCCTCGTTGTACCGATGGAACTCGGGCGGCCTTGCATTCACTCCTCTGCTGGAATACGGAAATGGATCATGACACACACTTTGGAAGCCAAGACCGGAAAGAGCAATGAGCGGGGCTTTTCAATTCTGGAAGCGTTGATCGCCTCGATGGTCCTTCTCATAGGGATCAGCGGATTGATGGCGCTTTTCGTTGTTGCGGCGGCAAAGAATGCCGGACAGGGGAATCAGGCCACTCGCTGCACCGAATACGCACAGGACAAGATGGAGCAGTTGCTCGCTTTGCAGTACGGGGATGCGAGCAGTAATGTTGTCGGGTCAGTCACCTCTCCTACCGGCGGACCAGGACTGAGCGGGACAGCAGGGACCACCGTCGGAAGCGTGGTTCCGGCAAGCCCGGTCACCAGCTATGTGGATTATGTAAACAAGAACGACACCACGGACCCGGATGGGATATCGGGTACCGCATCCGGCGCGCAATACATGCGCGAATGGTCGATCCAGACCAATGCCGCAAACACCGTAAAGACGATCACCGTGTATGTGCAGGCACAGTTTACGGCAGACGTCTCGCAATCGCTGGCTCCCAGCACTACGCTCGTTGCAATGAAACAGCAAAACTGAGAGAGTTCGATGGGTAAGCTTAAAAACAGAAACGCACGCGGCTTCACGATATTGGAGTTGATGGTCGGCATGGCGGTCTTTCTCATCATCTCCGGTGCGGTACTGATAAGCATGAGCCGGATGCAAACAAATTACCGCACTGCGGAAATAAATACCCAGATGCAACAGCAACTGCGGGAAACCATGGAATTAATGGCGCAGGAGATTGGACAAGCGGGGCTGCAGGCATCCACCGTCGAGGGAGGTGCGACTGGGGGCGATGCCACCTTCGTCGCGCCCTACAAACTCACCAACGGCAACACGGCGACAGGGTTGCAGACCGTCGCTTTGACCACCGCTACCGGAGTCTTTGCACCCTATGTCGGGCAGTGGTTGCAAGTGGACGGCGGCGCAAACCAGGAAGCAGTTCAGATTACGGAGATCCCCCCCACGGTCGCGGCAGGCTCGATCCAGGCCAACTTCGGCATCTTGCACGCAGCATACACCCCGGCCTATCCGATGGGAATATTTCCACACGGCATACTCAGCGACCAGAGCAATCCCAGCGCTACGGGCGGCGGCAAACTAGCTATGTTCGGTGAGATCAACGGCTCTGGCAATGGTTTGTGGGCCGTGGAGTACGCGTGCCCCGCAACATTTCCTGGGCCTCTTACGCGCACGGTGTGGAACCTTTCGACTAACCCGCCAGCGGCAGCGTCCAAGTACAATCTGATCGACAATGTAACCGCTTGTTACTTCTGCTGGCCGGGCGTCACGTCTGCTCAGAATGCAAACTGCCCTACGGGACTGGCAACTCCGGATACGGTCACCCTGCCCTCAGATGCCTGCGCCTCGGACACCTGCACTTACTCCATGATTACCCAGGTTGGATTCACGATTACAGCATTGGAAACTGTCATCGTATCAGGCTCGTCTCAGAGTAGTACCTCTACGCAGAATATTACGGTTACCAAAAGCTATTCGAACGTACAACCGCGCAATGTGATTACGGCGGACAAAATCTACCAGGCCGCAGTCACCTCGGCGACTAACGCCAACAATGGCACCACTTATCTCACCTATCTCAACGGCGAACTGCAGCCAGATCCAGCCTCATTAGCGAACGTACCATGGTGAATATGAAAATCTCCACTCCTGTCCGGTACCGGTGCTCCAGCGGCCCTGGCCGCGAGAGCGGGATTGCATTAATCATGGCGCTGATCTGCCTGTTTGTGATTTCCACGCTGGCGGTTGGAGTCCTGTACTCTAGCCAGTCGGAAATTTGGACCACCGCCAATTACCGTGCGGTAACTCAAGCCCGCTACGTTGCAGAGGCGGGCGCACAACAAGCGCTGAACTACTTGCAGAGTACAAACCCAATAACATCCTCGTCCACGTTCACGTCGGCCAACTTCGGTTTAAGCGCCATGCCGATTACCTACACGGCCACTAGTAAACCACTGGTGATATCGACGAGTGGGATCTCCTCGAAGTATGCGGATACCTACAGTGCAATCGACACCGCTCTTGGCACATCAGTGGATTCGGCCTTTCAGACTTATTTTTCAAGCGCGATAACGCAGACGCCGTTTGCAGGCATGACTCCCGGTTGCTCGGGGTCAGTGTGCCCGCACTTCAATGTTGCAGTGCAACTACTGACGGCGTTTTATAACAGTACGAGCGGTACGTGGTTGACACGCTGGAAAATCGTCTCTGAAGGGTCGCTGAACACGGTTGGCAGTAATGCATCTACCGGCAAGGGCCAGGCTATGGTGCAGGTCGTCGAAGTTGTGGATAACGTTATGACGGTAGCTTCCGGTTCAAGTTTGACTCCGACCTATGGTGCGGCTCTCGTCGCCACTGGTACGGGATGCGGTGCCATTAACATGACCGGCTCCCAGACCGTAAACAGCTACGTCGGGGCGTCCTATCCGGGAAACACGAACCCTCCCTTAGCCAATACCGGGGGCAATATCATAAGCTTCGGCAACATTAATATGACCGGCAGCGGTAATATCTATGGCAGTATCTACTCGCCGTTCTACAATACGGGTGCAACAGGCACCTATGGCATCTCCGCCACAGGCACCGATGGCAACGCCAACGGAGGTGCGGGGTGCAGCACATCTGGTACGGAGTATGCCGTAAACATCGTCGGCTCCGCAGGCGTGGGCTGCACCAGCAGCTCGTGCTCGGATAAGACGTATACCATGCCCTCTCCAGCGCCCACCTATCCCACTCCGATCTTGCCGGCCGTGACGACAAATACCGCAACCTGCAGCTTTGTTGGCTCCACAGCCGTCACTCTTTCCCCAACGACCATGCCCACCGGCTGCACCGGAACCGGGTCGGGAGCCCTCCTGAATTACGGTAACGTCAGTATCACCGGAAGTGCAGCGATCACCTTGCAGGCCGGCACCTATAACATGAACAGCCTTACGATCACCGGCTCCGCGTCGCTCATCATGCCCGCCAGTGGCAACGTCGTCATCAACATTCTGGGCTCGGGCTCGTCTGCTCCGCTTACCCTAACCGGCTCATCCGTTGCGAACAACGGTGGCGTCCCCTCGGACTTTACAGTCGTTTACGCAGGTACACAGCCGATTACTTTGACCGGCAGCCAGAGTATGTTTGTTTCCGTCTATGCACCAAATGCTGCAGCAACCATCACCGGCAGCGCTAGCATCTATGGCTCGGTTGTTTGCAAAACAGCAAATCTCACCGGAAGCGCCAGCTTGGCATACGACTCAAGCCTTGCTGGGACAAGCTGGAATGTAAACACCGGGACTCCGACATCAACCCCGGGCGTCCTCCACGTCGATGAATTCAGCTGGAGTGCGTTCTAGAAATTTTAACGGACATACGAAAGGCCGGTCTCCGCGACCGGCCTTTCGTTTTGAATTTCCTATCAGAATTCCTGGCGTTAAAATGTCCGCGTTGCCAGATAGATCCCCATCGCCGCACCAAAGCCGAACACAGCTTTCAACGTCTTCGTGGCTCGTGGAGCACGACGTTCACGAAGGACGCGAGCACCTGAACCTCTCTTCATGGGAGCAGTACAGCATCGACAATCGCATCGATCTCCTGGGGAAGATGGGCACCCAGCTTCGCCAAGGCAAGATGCCTTTGAAACAATACCTCGTGCTGCATAGCAACTGTTTGAGAAACGCTGCACTGGTTGCCACTCGCTTGATCGCAACAAGGAAGGCCCCAACCTGGCAGGCGTGTTTGGGAGGCAGGCGGGAACGGCTCCCGGCTTTAATTATTCAACGGCTCTCAAGTCCGCGCACTTCGTTTGGGATGAACAACGATTGGAAAAATGGCTGACAGACACGGACTCATTGGTCGAGGACAACAACATGGATTTTCATGTTCCAAAGCCCGATGAACGCGCCGCCATCATTAGCTACCTGAAATCGCTCTCCGGACCGCAGAGAAGTGCCACAAACCGCCCGAGTCGGTAACTCCAACAATTCACGAGCGGGCTGCTTTTCTCAGCAGTTCGCCTAGCGCGTGTACGTCGGACGCGGGCGCGTCACTGACGATGAAGTAGCGCAGCCCGCCCTCACGCCACGTCTCCATTTGGAACGCAAGCCGGGTGGAAGTGACCGTTCCCTCTGGAAATGTAAGTTCCCGAGGCTCCTCCTTAAAGATAAATACCGAAAGCTGATGCTTGCGCAGGTCGAAGATCAACTGTGCTCCCGAGCTGTGCTCAAAATAAGCTACGCGCCCGCCGGCCAGGGTGAACCCGGAACCCTGCAACTCCGGAAGGTTGAATGAAAAGGGCAGTTTCCCGGCAAACCATGGCTTCACCGTGTGCTTGTCCGTCGATATCACGTCCACCGGATTGGAACTGGCCAGAGCCGTCACATGCAGGTCTGCAATCTCGGTGAGCTCACGTTCCCGTCCGGTCCGATTCAATAAAAGCGTGACCGACGCGATCAGCAACACGGCGGCAACGGCCGCCAGCGCAAGCCCAGGGAAGCGCATCTCGAACCACCGCCGCTTGCTCCTGGAGCGCATGCTTTGCTCCATGCGCAGGCGAAACTCCGGAGACGGCACATAGCGCGTGGCCGCCGCGCGGATCGCGCGCTTCGTTTGCAGCAGTTCCAGCGCCTCAGCCGCGCAGGTAGCGCAGCCCCGCAGGTGAGACTCGAACTCCGCCAGTTCACTGGCAGAGAGTTCGGAATCAACGTAGGGCGCCAGCTTACCGTGTATTTCTCCGCATGTCATTTGCATGCCCTCCGTATGCTGGCCTCGCTCAGCAATTCGCGCATCGTTTTTCGTCCGCGCGAAAGGCGCGACATCACGGTGCCAATCGGAATTGCCAGTGTCTCGGCAATCTCCTGATAACTCATCTCTTCCACGTCGCACAACAGAATCACTTCGCGATACTGCACCGGAAGCTCATCCAGAGCTGCCTGAATTGTCCGCTGGTCTGAGCTGGAAATCAGAATCGACTCTGGCGTCCCGCTCGCAATGGGCTCCACGGGCGCAGCCTCGTCATCCTCCAGAGACACCGTCGCAGCCCTTAGTCCAGCGCGCGAAGTGAGAAACGTGTTCTTCAGAATCCGGTATATCCAGGCACGGAAATTTGTTCCCTGACGAAAGGAACCAAATCCCTTCAGGGCCTTCATGCAGGTCTCCTGCACCAAGTCCTCCGCCTCACTGCGGTCCTGCGTAAGCCAGTGTGCAAAGTTGTACAGGCGGGCGAATAGCGGCAGTGCCAGCTCTTCGAAAGTTCCGAAATCGCTCTGAGTATCAGCCACGGCTCAATGAGGATAACTCAGGCTGGCCAGTTTTATTCCCGGGAAGTGATTTGAATTTGGCGCCTTCCTGACACGGCTGGGCGTTTCAAGGGCCTTTGGGGTCTTAAATGAACGAGGAGCCACAGGTTTTTAGCCAACCGTAGCTCCTCGTCCGAAAGACACGTCGAAAATAACTTGGTCTACTCGAGCTCGGGCTTCATCTCCCTTTCGGTCGATATCAAGCTTTGGTGAAAGCGCGAACGCGCTCTTACATTGTCGTCGCGTCGCCTGCCGTCGTTCCGCCTGTGGTCGTTCCGCCTGCGGAGGAGTACCTTTCGCCGGTGGTCAACAATTTCTCCAGGACCGGGATATTCACGCGTTGCGTTTCCACAAAGTCGACTCCATCAGCCGTTATTGTGAACTCTTGGTCGTCGGCCCGGGTTATGTACCCCTTGGTTCGAAGGTACCACGACGTGAACATCAAATATTCGCGTGGAAATCCGAGGCGGCTTTCGATTTCGCGAAATGAAACTTCAGGTTTATTCGGGTTTGTGCGGCGCTGAAAATATAACACCGTGAGCACCGCCAACCGACGGTTCAACTCACCCTCCATATTGTCCATGAAATCAACCCACGCCGATAGGGGCTCCGGTTGGGATGCCCGGCGAGTCGCATCGTATGCGGCGCGGCGCTCTGGATTGGACAATACTTCATAGGCTTCCTTCAGTAGGAAGAATCTTCCAGCGTCGCCGGTCTCACGGTTATCCGGGTGATAGCGGGCGGCGAGAAATCTATAAATACGGTGGATTGTGTCAGCCTCTGCGCTCGGGCTAATTTGAAGGAACTCGTAATAATCCGGAATTTCCATTACACCTCTCCCCAGGGACGCTTTCGCACATAAAATAGCGCCAACGCAAGCCGCAGGCACAGACCTAACGCACGCGATTATATTGCATTGCCATGTCTGGAGAAGTAGCGCAAATCGCACCTGCCAAACGTTGGTAACCACCATTGGTAATAGTGACTGCAACAACTCGATGGCGTTGGCGATGCCACCTCCATCGGACTCACGTTGCCCCCGACGTACTCCCTAACCTCGGCACCTTCAGGCGCGGCCTGCTGATATCATGGAGCTTGTATGAGCCTTACCCACCAACAAGCTCTCGAGATGTTCCGCTCCGATGATCTGATCGGTATCGGCATGGAAGCCGATGCCATCCGCCGCAAGCTGCATCCCGACGGCATCGTCAGCTACATCATCGACCGCAATATCAATTACACAAACATCTGCACCGAGTACTGCTCCTTCTGCGCCTTCTATGCACCCGTCAAGGGTCCAGGCCGCGAGAAAGGCTACCTCCTCGATTTCGAGACTATTTACGAAAAGATTGCCGAGACCGTCGAAATGGGCGGCACCGGCGTGCTCATGCAGGGCGGCATCAATCCTGATCTCAAAATTGAATGGTTCGAGTCTCTCTTCCGCGGCATCAAGCAGCGCTTTCCGCAGGTGCATCTGCACTGCCTCTCGGCCAGCGAAATCATCGGCATCGCCGAGTTCAGCAATCTCTCGTTGGAAGACACGATTCGCCGCCTCATGGATGCCGGACTGCAATCGATTCCCGGCGGCGGCGCGGAAATCCTCGACGACGAGGTCCGCGCCAAGGTCGCCCGCCTCAAGTGCACCACTCAGGACTGGCTCGACGTGCACCGCACCGCTCACAAGCTCGGCATGAAGACCACTGCCACCATGATGTTCGGCGTTGGCGAAACCGAAGCGCACCGCATCAACCACTTCCAGCGCGTCTACGATCTGCAGGAAGAGACCGGCGGATTTACCGCCTTTATCCCCTGGACCTTTCAGCCGAAACACACCGCCCTCGGTGGCCGCGGCTGGCCTGAGTCCACCGCGGTCGAATACCTTAAGACGCTGGCCATCTCACGCATCTTCCTCTCCAACTTTCCCAATGTGCAGGCAAGCTGGGTCACCCAGGGATTGAAGGTTTGCCAGATGGGCTTGCGCTTCGGCGGCAACGATGTAGGTTCGGTCATGCTGGAAGAGAACGTGGTCAAAGCTGCGGGCACCACCAACTGCACCACCGAAGAAGAACTGCGCCGCATCATCCGCGATGCCGGTTTCCGCCCCGTCCAGCGCGACACTCTCTATCGCACCTTCTTTCTCAACTAGAGCGCAAAAAATCAGCGCGTCAACTCAGCCAGTTTGGCGCGCTTCCTCTTCAGTTACTCCATAGCCGCCCTCTTGCGGCCCAGCGCCTGCTCTACCCCAGCTTGTAGTCCAGGCGAAGGTGAATCATTCCCTCTGCGGTCTGCAACCGGCACTCCACAAATGAGCCGTTGATCAGCGGCCGCACTCTATAATCATGTCCACGAATCACCGTCGGAACCGAGATAACAGACATCTCTCCTGCCTTGCCTGTCTTGCCCTTGAAGCTTCCACTCACCATATTGCAGACTTCGCCCAGCGCGTCCCATACTTCCGCCCGTGCCTCTTTCTCGTCCACGCCCAGCATTCCACAAGCAATTCCACATGCGGTCTGCGCATCGCACCGGATCGCAAAAACTCCATTGAGCACACCGGCCAATCCAATGACGGCCGTAAACTCACCGGCCTGGTATGGCAAAGTGTCAGGGCATCGCTGCAGAGGAATGCCAATCATCATCTCGAAGACTTCCTGTGCGCTCGTGCACAGCAACTCTTCCCAATCGCGAGTATCGATCGATCCCGTATCTGTCAACGTGGCAATCTTATGCATGGGTGCTCCCGGCCCGCATCTCCCTCAAGCCTTCTAACGGCAGATCCGCCCCAACACTTGAATCGCCCGCACTCCGCACGCGGCGCGGAATAACCGCAAAGAAGGAAGGCTACATTGGCTATGGCTTGGAGTCATTCCGGAGTAGCAGTATGATGTCGAGACGGTGTTTCGACAGTATTTAGAACTGGAGGGTGGAAGTGCATAAGGCCATTGTTGCATTCGTTGTCGCGTTATTCATCGCCTCTGCGGCCGCTGAAGTAGTTGAGCGCCCGGTCATAAAGCCACACGATAGCTGGACGTACACCAGTACCATCGAGAAGAATGCGGGTTGGCGGCAGACTCATGACGAAATCACTGTTGTTCGTGCTAATGAAGCTGAGATTCTTGTCGCTATTCAAGAGGTCGGGTCAAAGCTGCCTCCCAAAGAACAACTAACAGGACCGGATTGGAGCCGGTTCAGAAGCGTCAATGGTCATGAGGAAGTTGTAAACAGACCATTCATGTTTCCGCTTTCGCCCGGAAAGACATGGGAAGTCGAGTACACGGAAGATCATCCAAATCGAGAGCACAGTCGAGAGCAGTTTCATTTCAATTACAAGGTAGTTGGTTGGGAAGAAGTGAAGGTTCCAGCAGGGACATTTCTGGCACTCAAGATAGAAGCTCAAGGCCAATGGACAGCCGAGCTAGCACCGTCAGTCTCGGCTAGCGCAAATACGCATGCTGACAATGCGGGTTCTATCGCTGTTGTTCGGACGAACAAGAGCGCGGCTCAGACTGCGACAGGGCGCTCGTACAAAGCATTTTGGTACGTTCCAGACGTAAAACGCTATGTTAAGACCGTGGAAGAGTATTTTGGTTCCAATGGCGTCCGCAACGAACGCTATAGTTATGAGTTAGACAGCTTCAAAGTGCAGTGATCAACTCGGTGATAGAGCCAAGTGCCCCACTAACCCGTTCCGAATCCGGGTTGTAGTTCTTGCTCTTGTTCTTGCTCTTGTTCTTGCTCTTGTTCTTGCTCTTGTTCTTGCTCTTGTTCTTGCTGTTGCTCTTTGTCCCGCGGCTTACTCCTGTCCGCTCTTTGCCTTCAGCGCTTCCGCCTGTTGATTGGCGGCATCGGCTTCCGTGGTCATGCCCTTAGCTCTGTATGCTTCGGCCAGAGATCGCTCGGAAGCCTCATCGTCGCCGCTGACTTCGATCTCCTTGCGAAAGGCGGCAATCGCTCCGTCATAATTCTTCAGCCGCATCAGGCAAGCTCCCTGCCGGGCGTGGACCTCGGCAAGCTGCGGATTCAGATGCTCGGCCTCGGCATATTCGCTTTGCGCCGCTGCGCAGTCACCTTCGGTGAACGCCACCACTCCTAAGCCCAGATGGGCTTCGGCGCTCTGCGGGTTCATCGTAAGCAGTTGCGCGAAGCTCTGTTGTGCATCGGCAAAATGATGCTGCTCAAGACGCACTCCGCCCAGTTCGTAGAGTATCGCCTGGTCCTTGGGTGCGATCGCCAGCGCCTTCTGCAACTCCCGCTCTGCCGACGCGTAGTCCTTTTTCTCCCAGTACACGCGCCCCAGTTCGTAATGGACAGCGCCCGCCGAATCCGGATGCAGCTTCAACGCGGCCTGGTAGAACGGAATCGCCGCGTCGGCCTTTCCGTTTTCAATCTGCTCGCTGGCGCGCATCAGGTAATAGGGATAGGCGCGGCTGCGAGTGAGTTCAAACATTCCTGCGTACAGCACCACGGCCACCACCATCAGCACACCGAGGCGAGGCATCGGACGATCATGTGGTGCAACCTTCGCAATCAGTGCACCCAGCACAAGCCCGCACAGCAGTCCTCCGGCGTGGCAGGCGTTGTCGGTGCTTCCGCTGATGACGCCAAAGACCACGTTGTATCCCACAAATGCAATCAGGCTCTGCAACGTTCTCTGGGCCATTCCACCGGAGGCGAACTCTCCCAGCTTCAGCGATGCGATCACAGCTCCGGCGATGCCGAAGATGGCCCCGGATGCGCCCGCGCTGAGCGTGGGTGCGCGATGCCACCAGACGCTGCAGAGACTTCCCGAGATCCCGCACAAAAGATAGACACATGCAAATGTAAAGCGCCCGTACAGCCGCTCCGCCATGCCGCCAAGCGACCACAGGCACCACATGTTAAACGCAATGTGAATGATGCCGATGTGCACAAAGCAGGAGGTGAGAAGTCTCCACCACTGCCCTGTCAGGGTGTAGGGCCCGTAGTTCGCGCCCCACGCCAGCAGGCTCGCCCCCGACGGACTCCACGGGGAAGCGCCGGAGAGCAGCATCCCGATGAAGACCGCAACATTGATGCCGAAGATCGCCTGCGTGACCAGCATCGGCATCGCTTCGCGGCGATTCCACGGCGTGGCCATCACCGGCTGATACGGCGAGTCTTCGCCGCGCTGCGCCGCTTCATGCTGCTTGCACCAACCACAGATTTTTTTGCCGAACGTGAACCCGGAAAGCGTGCGACCACAACGAATGCATTGAGCCATGATTGTCCGTAAGAAAAGAAATTCCCTTTAGCAGTGTGCCACGGACCGGGAGTAACGCGAAATATCAAACGATTCACTCATCTGACATCCTCGCCGGAGTCAAGTTGACTGAAACATTAATCGCCTGGGAGACGATTGATCACTGTCTAACCCCTTGCAACCTCCCCAGTCACTCTAACGCCAATGGTTTTAACCGTTTTGCACCACTACCGGTGCACAATATGCGAATTTTCTTGTTGATGGATTTACCGCGGCGTGGTCAAACGTGGCAGCCGGATGCAAGCACGAAAGCTGAATGCATTCAGCTTGACCTGCTCTCACTTTCAATTTTCATTGATCGACGGTAGTTGGCCGTGGATACCAGCGTAGCCAAACCATATGGCTGCCGCCAGCAGCGCAAACGCACCCGCGATGATGACCCCATTCGATGTGAGTCCCTGATTGCGTTTCTGAAAGAAGATCGCAAGCGGAAAAAGATAAGCAAACTGCAGCAGCGCAAACAGCATATATCCAAGGACGCGCACCTCGGAAAAGGACAGCCCGGAGACAAAGAGCAGATACGCAACCTGACACAGCATCGCCAGGGCGATACCCTTCCAAAGACTTCCCCCGTATGCCGGGGCCAGTTGTTCGTCCGCAGCGTTCATCGTGGGTAGATCAAAATCTCTCTCAGTCATCATTATGTTTAGAGCACTGGCACATGGTTCACAGTTACGAAAGTGCGTGTGCGTTTTCTAAACATAATGCAGGAGGCGTGCGATGAACCAACGGAAAACAATTCCGGAAGAAACGTAAGTAACCAACTCAGCGAACCGGCTGGTATTTGACACAAGGTGCACCACGGCGGCTTCGACGCGGGCATCGAAACCGCGATCGGCTAGCACCTACAATGCCTTGAGAGGGTGATGCGTTACTCCCACTCGATGGTTCCGGGAGGTTTCGAGGTAATGTCGTAAACCACGCGGTTGATTCCAGTAACCTCGTTCACGATTCGGCTCGAGATTGTTTTCAATACCTCATGCGGCAGAGGCACCCAGTCGGCGGTCATTCCGTCTTCGCTGGTGACCGCGCGAATCGCGCAGGTGTATGCGTAGGTGCGCTGGTCGCCCATCACACCCACCGACATTACGGGTAGAAGCACGGCGAAGGATTGCCAGATTTGCTCGTAGAGTCCGGCGCGCTTGATCTCAGTGACCACGATATCGTCGGCTGCCTGCAGAAGGGCAACGCGCTCGGGCGTGACTTCACCGAGGATGCGCACGGCCAGACCAGGACCGGGGAACGGCTGACGCTGCAGCATTTCGTCCGGCATACCGAGATCGCGGCCGATGCGGCGCACTTCATCCTTAAAGAGATCGCGCAGCGGTTCGATGAGTTTGAGTTTCATCTTGGCGGGCAGTCCGCCCACATTGTGATGACTCTTGATGGTGACCGAGGGGCCGCGAACGCTGACAGATTCAATGACGTCAGGATAGAGCGTGCCCTGCACCAGCCACTGCACCTCGCCGTACTCGCGCTTGATTCGCTGTGACTCCTCGTCGAACACTTCGATGAACTCATTGCCGATGATCTTGCGCTTGCGCTCGGGGTCGATGACACCGGCGAGCTTCGAGAGGAAACGGTCGGTAGCATCCACGGCATCGATGTTCAGTTTGAGCTTGGTGCGGAGATTGTGCTGAACCTTGCTGTATTCGTCCTTACGCAACACGCCGTTGTTGACAAAGACACAGGTGAGACGGTCTCCGATGGCGCGATGCACGAGGGTCGCGGCGACACTGGAATCCACTCCCCCGGAGATGGCACACAGGGCGCGGCCTTCGCCCACGGTTTCGCGAATCTGCGCGATGGTTGAATCGATGAACTTTCGCGGCGTCCACGAGGGTTGCGCGTTGCAGATGCCGAATACAAAGTTCGTCAGCAGGTTGGTGCCAAACTTGGTGTGATGGACCTCAGGATGGAACTGCACCGCGTAGTAGCCAGCGGCAACATTTTCAATGGCGGCCACGGCGCTCGAGGTGCGCGCGATGAGCCGGAAGCCGGGGGCGAGTTTATCCGCCTCATCGCCGTGCGACATCCAGACGGAGAGCGTCTCCGGCAGGCCGCTGAACAGAGCGGAGCTTTCCAGAACCGAGACTTCGGCGTGGCCGTACTCACGCTTGCTGGCAGCGTGGACCGTGCCTCCGAGGATGTGGGTCATGAACTGGAGTCCGTAGCAGATCCCGAGCACGGGCAGTCCGAGGTTGAGCACATCGGGATCAGCCGGGGGCGCGTCCACGTCATAGACCGAGCAGGGACCACCAGAGAGAATGATGCCGACCGGATTGTAGCTGCGAATTTCCTGCAGTTTGGCCGTACAGGGCAGGACAACGGAGAAGACGTTCTGCTCGCGAATGCGACGCGCGATGAGCTGCGTGTATTGCGAGCCGAAGTCCAGGACAACGATGGAGGGAAGCGCCGTGTGTTCCACACTCAAGGTTCGCAGAATTGGGGGCGGGCTGTAAAGCGATTACCGCGTCACGGTTCCGGAACGGTCTGAAGGAGCCTGCAACAACTGGGGAAAAGTCAGTTCACGAACCGCGACCGAGGCGTAGGCTGCGAGGCGGGCAAGGAGAAAAATATCGGAGATCAACAAGTAGGCCAGCGTTTCCAGCGCGAGAAGAACGGTGATTGTCCAGGACGGGAGCGCAAGGTGCAGTGCGACGGTGGAAATTCCAGCGAGGGAGATTACGGTAGCGGCGGCTCCGCGCCAAGTGCTATTCCAGAGCGCTATGGCCCTGAGGCGCGAATAGCTGCGACGGATAAAGCCAATGGCGGCTACCACGGAATCCAGCGGCGAGAGTGCATCGCGCACGACAAATATCGGCGCCAGCGAGAGCACCCAGTTGACATAGCTCCAGAGCACACTGGAGGCGGCCAGCGAGGCGAAGACGATGAGCGCGGAAGCCAGAGGGTTCGGTTCTGGGCCGTTGACGAGCGCGGCAATCCATAACCCTCCGAGATAGCCGATGAGGAGAATCAGGAGCATCAGCACGCGGGCAAACATGAGAATCGCGAACGAAGTCCAGCGAGGCGCGTCGGGAGCAATGGCGAGACCGTAGTCGGCAGCCAAGCGGCGCACGAGGATGCGGGTAATGATTCCGCGGCCAAGGGCGGCGGCGGCGATCCAGAGCAGGGCGGCCAGGCTGAAAACCTGTGCGAAGGTCTGAAGCAGCAGCGGCAGCGCTCCGGAGATGAGGTTCTCGGCCGTGGCGACAAAGGTGAATGGATCTTGGCCGCTGAGGGCCGACTGGTCCGCGTCGGAGAGAAGAATGGCCCGACGCAGATGCGCGTAGGCAAAGAACAACAACGCCAACAGCCCGAGTCCGAAGCTCCAGCGCCAGAGAAGCTCCATGGCGAATAAAGCCGGCTCGCTACGAAGTATGCGAAAGCCCTCACGATTAGCGTCGGCCGTCATGGGAAGAGGATAGCGCAAGTAGCAGGTTTCAAGGTTTCTCAGATTTCAAAGTTTCAAAGTTTCAAAGATAAGACCACAAGCAGGCGCAAAGGCTTCCGGCACCAATAAGAAATCCCTCGCAGCTTGGGACAATGCGTTCCAGGCTGCGAGGGATTCCGTTCGTCTTCTTCAGTTCCGCTGGCTCAGGCTAGCCTTTGATTACCAGATTGACCAGCTTGTTCTTGACGACGATGACCTTCACGATCTGCTTGCCATCGAGCGCTTCCTTCACCTTTTCATCCTGGAGCGCGGCCTCGCGGACGGTTCCGTCCTCGGCGTCATGCGCGACGATGAGGCGCGAGCGCACCTTGCCGTTAAACTGGACGACGATCTCCACCTCATCCTCCTTGGCCAGAACGGGATCGGCCTGCGGCCATGGATGACGCAGCAGCGCGTTGGGGTCTTCCCCGAGCGCGGACCAGAGTTCGGCGGCAAGGTAAGGAGCAAAGGGATTGAGCAGCAGGATGAGGTTGCGCTGCACGTCGGCGCGGAAGGCCTTGGGTGCCGTGGAACCGGCAGAGAAAAGCTCCTGTTTCACCATGCAGGCATTGAGCAGCTCCATCATGGCCGCTACCGAAGTGTTGAAGTGCCAGCGTCCCTGGAAATCATCGGTGATGCGCTGGATGGTCTGATGCAACTTGCGCAGCACCTTCCGGGCGTCCGGTGCGAGCGTGGATACGTCGTAGTCGCGGGACTCGCCGGGCGTGAGGCGAACCGGATTTTCGGTAATGAAGCGATAGAGGCGCGAGAGGAAACGATAGACGCCTTCCACTCCCTGATCCTGCCAGTCGAGATCGCGATCCGGCGGAGCGGCAAAAAGGGTGTAGAGACGGGTGGCATCGGCACCGTAGCGGGCCACCATGTCATCCGGCGACACGACGTTGCCGAGCGACTTGGACATCTTGGCGCCGTTCTTGATGACCATGCCCTGGGTGAACAGGCGTTCGGCGGGCTCGTCGTTATGAATGAGGCCGATGTCGCGCATGAACTTGGTCCAGAAGCGTGAGTACATCAGGTGCAGAATGGCGTGCTCGACGCCGCCGATGTACTGATCCATGGGAAACCAGTAGTTGGCAAGTTCGTTATCAAAAGGCGCAGTGGGGATGGGGCTGGTGTAGCGATAGAAGTACCAGCTCGAATCCACGAAGGTGTCCATGGTGTCGGATTCGCGGCGGGCCATGCCTCCGCACTTGGGGCAGGAGACCTCGTAGAATTCCTTGACGCGAGTGAGCGGCGAACCACCGGCGAGGGTGATCTCAACGTTCTCCGGCAGAAGCACCGGGAGCTGATCTTCCGGCACGGGAACGAGTCCGCACTTTTCGCAGTAGAGAATAGGAATTGGGGTGCCCCAGTAGCGCTGGCGTGAGATTCCCCAATCCTTCAAGCGATAGGTAATGGTTGCCTTTCCAAAACCATGCAGCTCGGCATGTTCGGCCATCTTCTTTTGTGCTTCTTCGCAGGCGAGACCACTGAAGGGGCCGGAGTTAATGAGCAGCGAATTCTCGGCTACAAAGGGCAGTTCCGGATGCTCAGGCTCTCCGGTTTCCGGCGGCTCCTGCTCGCGGCGCGGCAGGATCACGATGCGTACCTCGATGCCGTATTGCTGGGCGAACTCGAAGTCACGTTCATCGTGGGCAGGAACGGACATGATGGCGCCGGTTCCGTAGTCCATCAGAATGTAGTTGGCAACCCAGATGGGCACGCGCTCCTGATTGAAGGGGTTGATGGCACAGTAACCGGTGTCGAATCCTTTTTTGTCGACTGAGCCGATGTCGCCCGCTTCGCGCGCCTTCTTCTGGTCGGCCAGCATCTGCTCCAGGCTGGCGAGTTTGGCGGGATCGTTGCCGACGAGTTCGGCGACCAGGGGATGCTGCGGGGCAAGCTGCAGGGATGTGGCACCGTAAATCGTGTCAATGCGCGTGGTGAATACGGTGATTTTTGTTTCGGAGCCGCCATCGAGCTGGAAATCGACGTTGGCGCCTTCGCTGCGGCCGATCCAGTTGCGCTGCATGGTGCGGACCTTCTCCGGCCAGCCCTCCATGCGGTCGAGACCTTGCAGCAGCTCCTCGGAGTAGTCGGTGATGCGGAGGGACCACTGTTCGAGCTCGCGCTGCTGGACCAGGGTGTCTTCATGACGCCAGCAGCAACCGTCCACGACTTGCTCGTTGGCGAGTACGGTGGCACAGTTCGGACACCAGTTCACCTTGCTCTTCTTGCGGTAGGCCAAGCCCTTCTCAAACAGCTTGAGGAAGAACCACTGATTCCAGCGGTAATACTCGGGCAGGCAGGTTGCGATCTCGCGCGACCAGTCATAGCTGAAGCCCAGGCGCTTCATCTGCGTCTTCATGGCGGCGATATTGTTGAGCGTCCACTCACGGGGCTGGCGGTGGTGCTTGATGGCGGCGTTTTCAGCCGGTAGGCCGAAGGAGTCCCAGCCCATGGGGTGCAGCACGTTATGGCCGCTCATCCACATGTAGCGGGCCAGGGCGTCGCCGATGGCGTAATTGCGAACGTGGCCCATGTGCAACGCGCCGGAGGGATAGGGCAGCATCTCGACCACATAGTACTTGGGTTTTCCGCAGGAGGGCGGCTCGGGCGCATAGCGGGTAAGATCGTTGTCCCAGAGCGCGGCCCACTTCTGCTCAACCGGAGTGGGATCGTAGCGGCTGTCATCTTCCGCACGACCAGCGGCGCGCAGGCGGGGCTCGGCCGAAGACCCGGGAGCGGACTCTGGCGCAGGCTTGGGAGGTGTGGACATGGGAGGGGCAACGATGCCGCGTTCCTGGGCAACCCCTTTGATATCATCCACGACGCTTCCTGCGGCTTCGCACATGACGTCTGCGATTTGTTCAAGGATGTCGGCGGGAGAGTCCGGCGACGGCTTCTGGATGGATTTCTGCTGATCTGCCATGAGTGTTGGTTCGCCCTAATCAGTGGCGCAAATTGCGCAATCAATAAGCTTTTATTCTACAACTTGTACGCAGGATCGCCACTCCCTACTCCTACCAATGACTTCAGCGCCTCGACGTTATGGAGATCGTCGAGCGGCTCATCAATGGGGGTTTCCAGAATAAAAGCTGCGTGCGCGTGGCGCGGGTCGTTGAGCAGGCGGCGGAAGGGTTCGAGTCCGATGCTGCCCTTGCCGATATTTTCATGGCGATCGAGCTTGGAGCCGCAGGCGGCTTTGGCGTCATTGCAATGCCAGACGCGCACGTTGGCGAGACCGACGGTGGAGTCGAGCTGGCGCATGGTTTCAGCGTAACCCTCTTCGCTGACCACGTCATAGCCGCGTACGTGAGTGTGGCAGGTATCGATGCAGGCGGCGACCGGAAGGCTCTTGGCCAGAGCGGCGATCAGTTCGGCAACGCTCTCAAAACTCGATCCCAGGGAGAACTCGGCTCCGGCTGTGTTCTCGATCAGCAAGGTGAGTCCGTTGGCGGCCATGTTCAAGCCATCGGCGGCGCGGGCGATGGCCCGGCAGGCGTTGCCGATACCATCATCGCGCGAGCAGCCGCGAAAGCTGCCGGGGTGGAGTACCACGTATTCGGCACGGAGCGAGATGGCACGCTCCATCTCAGCGCGAAAGGCGGAGACGGATTTTTCCAGTATCTCCGGGTTGGTTCCGGCAACATTGATGAGGTAGTTGGCGTGCACCACCAGGGGCTGGAGACCGTAGGCGCTGCGAAGGCGGGCCATGGCTTCAAACTGCTGAGGCGAAATGTCATACGGCCTCCACATGCGCGGGCTGGAGCTGAAAATTTGGAACGTATTGCAGCCCAGACGCCAGGCGCGCTCGGCGGAGGTCTCGACGCCGCCTGCCGTAGAGGTGTGAATGCCGATGCGGAGCGCGGAAGGCTGCGGCCTGCGCTCGGCGGCGGGAATCAGCTTGAGGATATCTCTTTCCGGCTTAGTCGCGGACTTCTTGGCGGCTCGGGGCATGAAGGGATTGTAAGGCGCACTGCAACCCAAGGCCAAAGCGGGCAAGCTCTTTCATCACCACACGCACTCTGGAACGCGAACGGCGATGAGATTACAGCCCTGGCCGAAGGCGGATAGTGCACGGATGGCGAAACCTCTTTCGGCTGGAATAGGCGCGCGATGATATCCTAATCGACATCACGCTAGAATGAGGCAGTCACCTCCCATGTCCAACCCACATAGCCCTGAGTCCCAGCCCACGCCGGAATCCAACGAGTCCTTCGAGGACATTCTTGCCCAGTACGAGCAGACGCATTCGCGCAAGGCTCCCAATGGCAGCAAACAACTTGAGGGCACGGTGGTCGCCGTCTCCGCTGAATCGGTATTTGTCGATATCGGCTACAAAACCGAAGGCATTCTGCCGCTCGCGCCGTTCCAGGGTGCAGGCGAAACGGTAAAGGTCGACGATAAGTTTCCGGTCTCGGTGAAAGGCCGCAACCCGGAAGGTTACTACGAGCTTTCGCGGCTGAAGGTGGAGTTGCCGAAAGACTGGTCAGCACTGGAGCAGGCCTTCGCCGAAAAAACTACGATCCTGGGCACGGTGACCGCCGTGATCAAGGGCGGACTCAGCGTGGACGTGGGAGTGCGGGCGTTTATGCCCTCCTCACGCAGCGGAGAACGCGACGCCACGGCCATGGAGAAGCTGGTGGGCGAGCAGATTCGCTGCCGCATTATCAAGCTCGACGTAACTGATGAAGACGTGGTGGTGGATCGCCGCGCCGTGGCCGAAGAAGAAGAGCGGGCGAGCAAGCAACGGCGCTTCAGCGAGATTGAAGAAGGCGCCACGATGAGCGGGACGGTTCGCAGCCTGGCCGATTATGGAGCCTTCGTTGACCTGGGCGGAGTGGACGCGCTACTGCACGTCAGCGACCTGGCCTGGGGCCGGATCAACAAGGCGTCCGACGTGCTCTCCGTAGGCCAGCAGGTGGAAGTAAAGGTTCTGAAGGTCGATGCTGAGAAGCACCGGATTTCCGTGGGGCTGAAACAGCTTCAGCGGCATCCATGGGATGCGGTACCGGAGAAGTACAAGGTCGGCGAGCGGGTACAGGGAACGGTAACCCGGGTAGTCGAGTTCGGAGCGTTCGTGGAGTTGGAGCCGGGTATCGAAGGGTTGATTCACCTTTCGGAAATGTCGTGGGCGAAGAAGGTGAAGAAGGCCGGCGACGTAATCAAACCCGGCGAGACCGTGGAAGCAGTGATTCTGGGCGTTAGCCCGGGCGAACGGCGCATCGCGCTGGGATTGAAGCAGGCGTTAGGCGATCCCTGGGCCCAGGCAGCACAGAAGTTTGCGGCAGGCACGGTAGTGGAAGGTCCGGTCACCAGCATCACCAAGTTCGGCGCCTTTGTGCAACTGGCAGAAGGGGTTGAGGGCATGGTGCACGTCAGCGAAATCAGCGCGGAAAAGCGCATTGAGCATCCGCAGGACGTGCTGAAACTTGGGCAGACGGTGAAGGCCCAGGTGCTCGAACTCGATATGGAAAAGCGGCAGTTGCGGCTTAGCATGAAACAACTGGTTCCGACCGGTCTGGATGAATACATTGCCGAACATAAGGTGGGCGATGTGGTGACCGGACGCCTGATGGAGGAATCCGGTGAACGGGTCGAACTAGGAGAAGGCATCCGAGCGACGTGCCGGATGGCCGCGGCTCCGGCGGCGAAGGAAGAGCCTAAGGCTGCGAGCAATAAGCTCGATATGTCGTCGCTGAGCGCTATGCTGAATGCCAAGTGGAAGGGCGGTCCGAGCAGCGAGGTCAAGCCTGAGGCAGTGCGCGCCGGGCAGATTCGCAGCTTCCGGATTGTGAAGCTGGACGCGGCGGCGAAGAAAATTGAGTTGGAGCTGGCGTAGAACCCGGCTTCGGTAACTGCGGAATCTTGGCTTATACAACTTCTGTGAGGGAACCATGCTGGTAGTAATGCAGTCGCACGCAACGCCGGACGAAATTCGCGCCATTTGCGAAACAATTGAAGCCCTGGGATTCCGGGCGCACTCGGTAGAGGGTACGGAACGGTACGCGATTGCCGTTACCGGCGACCTGGGTGGGATAGATACCTGCGGATTCGAAGACCTTCCGGGGGTACAGGAAGTTATTCGCATCAGCAAGCCCTACAAGCTGGTGAGCCGCGAATCGAAGCCGGAAAACACCGTGGTGCGGTTTCCTAACTCCAATGTCGCGATCGGCGGCGAAGAGTTTGTGATCATCGCGGGGCCGTGCTCGGTGGAAAGCCGCTCGCAGACGCTGAACGTTGCCGAGAAGATTGCCGCGACAGGGGCAACGCTATTTCGCGGCGGGGCATACAAACCACGCACCTCGCCCTATGCGTTTCAGGGCATGGGAGTAGAGGGACTGAAGATTCTGGCGGAGGTGCGCGAACGCTTCGGGATGCTGATCGTAACCGAGGCGGTGGACACCGAGGCGATGGAAGCCATTGAGGATTACGCCGACATGATTCAGATCGGCGCGCGCAACATGCAGAACTTCTCGCTGCTGAAGCGCGCGGGACGTTCTCCGCTGCCGGTGCTGCTGAAGCGCGGCCTGAGCGCGACCCTGGAAGAACTGCTGATGGCGGCCGAATACATCATGAGCGAAGGTAATCGCAACGTCGTGCTCTGCGAGCGCGGAGTGCGCACGTTTGCGGATCATAGCCGCAACACACTGGACCTGAGCGTAATTCCGGCGGCACAGAAACTGAGCCACTTGCCGATTCTCTCCGACCCAAGCCACGGCACGGGCAAGCGCGACCGGGTGACGCCACTGGCGCTGGCTTCCGCGGCAGTGGGAGCCGATGGGCTGATGATCGAAGTGCATCACGATCCCGACCACGCCCTCTCCGACGGTGCACAGTCGCTGTTCCCCGAGCAGTTTGCGACGCTGGTTTCGCGGTTGCGGGAGATTCTTCCGGTGGTGCATCGCACGCTGAGCCCGGCACCGGCACAGGCGGGCGCACCGACAAAACCGATGGCGGAACGCTCGTGAAGCTTCGACGGAAGGTTATGACGGGCCGGCAGGTTGCCGGCCTTGTGCTTGGAGCCATGCTGATGCTGGCAGGGTGCAGCAAGCACAAGAGCGAACCGGCACACACCTTTGCCTACATCACCAACTCGGGTTCCAATTCCGTCAGCGTGCTAAACCTGGCAACCCTGAAGATCGAGCGGACGCTTGCCACGGGAAACAACCCGACCGGAGTCACCGCCAGCCCCACAAAAGATGAAGTGTATGTGGTGAACACCGACTCGGGTACGGTGAGTGTGATCAACGCTGCGAGCAACCAGGTCGCCGGAAATATCAGCGTGGGAAGAAGCCCTTATACGATTTCCTTAACCAGCGACGGCAAGTGCGGCTGGGTCGCCAATGCAGGATCAAACACGGTGACCGCACTGGATCTGGATGCACATCGCGTCATTGGACAAGTTGCGGTGGGAGAGCAGCCAGGGATTGCGCGGGTTTCCGGGGACGGCAAGTTCGTGGCCGTGGCCAATCGGGGCGATGATTCTGTGACCCTGATCGATGGAACGACGATGAAGGTACGCGGCAAACTGCATGTATGCAGGACTCCCGACTCACTGGTGATTTTGCCGGACGCTTCCAAGGCCATTGTCGGCTGCTCGGGTTCGCATCAGGTCGCATCGGTGAACCTCAGGAATGGGCGCGTCGAGGCGCTGCTCCAAGTGGGCGGCACACCGGTGGACCTGGGGATGAAACCCGACGGCGGCGAAATATTTGTATCCAATTACGAGGCACAGACGATCTCAGCGGTGAGCCCTTATACCGACGAGGTGAGCGAAAGCTTTCTGGCCGGCGATCATCCGGTGCGAACCCTGGTGAGCGGCGACAACGGCACGCTATATGTGAGTAACTTTGCATCCAACAGTGTGGCCGTCTTTGACGCAAGCACTCGCAAGCTGATTACCTCGGTGCAGGTTGGTTCGAAGCCCGATGCGCTAGCTTTGACGCCGGCGGAGAATATGCTGCTGGTCGCCGACTCAGGCTCCGGAGATGTGGCCGTACTGTTGCTGGACAAGCGGAGCGATAACAAAGTCCAGGCGCCGCCACCGCGACTGTTCGTGATGATTCCCACCGGGGCAAGGCCATCTCAGATCGCCGTGAAAACCGCATCGAAAGCGAATTAGCATGAACATCTGCACGAACTGTGGCCGCGAATTTGAGGCTACCTCCGACAGCGAAGCGCTCTGTCCGCAATGCTCGGCGGAACAGCTCAAACCTGCCCAGGCTGCACCGGGCCGCCTGCAGCAGCTATCGGAATCACCGACCATTGTACTGATCGCGCTGAACACGCTCGTCTACCTGATCATGGCGTGGCAAGGGCGCAATTTCCTCACTTTCAGCCCGGAACTTCTGCTGAACTGGGGCGCGAACTCCGGGGTGCTAACTTCGAGCGGGCAATGGTGGAGGCTGCTCACATCCACGTTTGAGCATGGCGGACTGCTGCACATCGCGCTCAATATGTGGTGCCTCTACAACCTGGGATGGTTGGCGGAGTTGCTCTTCGGCCGCACGCGCTTCACCTCGCTTTATCTTTTGTGCGGCATTGGCGGCAGCCTGGCAAGCATTTGCTGGCGCGGGAATGGCGTGAGTGTAGGCGCATCGGGAGCCATCTTCGGGGTGGCCGGGGCGCTGATTCCGGCGATGCTGCTGCACAGCAATCAGCAGCTCCGCGCATTGCTGAAAGGACACCTCACAAGCATTGCGCTCTTCGTTGTCTACAATCTCGCGTTCGGAGCTGCAGCCAGCGGCATTGACAATGCGGCGCACATTGGCGGACTCCTGACCGGATTGGTGTTGGGCGTGGCCTTCCCTACCGGTCCCGACCGCTATGAACAACGCGGGCGGATGCGCGTGGTTGCGGGCACGCTGCTCATGCTGCTGGCATTCGCCGGAGCAGGGACTTTTGCGAAGCAGCGCAACCAGCCTTACATCGAGCTAGAGAAAGCCGCCGATGCCCACGAGCACGGCGACCTCAACGCTGCGATTGCGCACGCAGAGCGCGCTACGGCCTTGAAACCGGAGGATGCACATGCTCAATTCATGCTGGGAACATTGCTGCTGAATGCGCATCGCTACGCTGACGCCGTGGGGCCATTCACAAACACGACCCGGCTGCGTCCGAAGTTTGGACCGGCCTATGTAAATCTGTGCTTGGCGCAACGCGAGTTGAAGCTACTCAACGAGGCGCTCGCCAACTGCGAACAGGGCGCAAGACTCGCTCCCTCGGAGGCCGAATCATGGTTCAACCTGGGACGCGTGCGCTATGAGCTGAACGATTTGACCGGGGCGCGGGATGCGCTGGCCAAGGCAGTGTCGTTGAAACCGCTAGGCTTCGACGAAAATCTGCAATATGCCTTGATGCTGATCTCAACCGGTGAGACGGGTAAAGCGGTGCCCTATCTCCAGAAGGCCCATGCTCTGCATCCTCAGGATGCGGGAGTGGAGAAGTTACTGGAACAGGCACAGCGGCAATAGAAGACCGCTGTATCCACGATCATGTGAGCAGAATATGAAGATCCAAGAAAACGTTCCGCTGGCGCCGTTCACGACGTTGCAGGTGGGCGGAAATGCAAGATACTTTGCCGAGCCGGCAAATGACGACGAGGTAATCGAGACTCTGCGGTGGGCGCGCGCGCGTTCGATCCCGGTATTTGTACTGGGCGGCGGCAGCAACCTGCTGGTGAGCGATGCGGGCTTTGACGGCCTCGTGCTGCACATGGTCATCGGCGGCATCGACACTGGTGATCACGGCGACAGACGGGTCTTCTCCGCCGGGGCGGGGGTGGATTGGGATACGTTCGTAGCGCGTGCGGTAGCGGAAAACTGCGCGGGAGTGGAGTGCCTCAGCGGCATCCCGGGAACCGTGGGCGGTACTCCGGTACAGAACGTGGGCGCCTATGGGCAGGACGTCTCCGAGACGATTGTGCGAGTTTGTGTGGTCGATATAACGACGCTGCAGCGGGAGGAGATCGACAAAGCGGCTTGTGGTTTCAGCTACCGGCAGAGCCGCTTCAATGGACGCGACCTAGGCCGCTACGTTGTGACTCGTGTGGATTACTGCTTGCGACCGGGCGGCACGCCTAAGATTGCCTACGCTGACTTAAAGCGATACTTTAGCGCTAATGGTGCAAGTGATATCACTCCGACACTTTCTGATACACGCGAAGCCGTGCTGGCGATCCGTCGAGCGAAGGGAATGGTGCTCGACAAGAATGATGCCGACAGCCATAGCGCGGGTTCGTTTTTCAAGAATCCGGTAGTGAGTCTTGCGGAGTATGCGAGGATCGCAGCGGCATCGGCGGTACCGGTTCCGCATTTTGCGGCGAGCGAGGGATATGTAAAGCTGGCGGCAGCCTGGCTGATTGAACAGGCAGGAATTGCGAAAGGATTCGTCCTCGGTCCGGTGGCGATCAGCAGCAAACACACACTTGCGTTGATTAACCGGGGCGGCGCGAAGGCGGCCGATGTGCTGTTGCTGAAGGAATTTGTACAACGGCGGGTGCACCGGCGCTTCGGGGTGGAGTTGCGTCCGGAGCCGGTGATGCTGGGCTTCGACTCCCACAATTAACGGAGGTTGAGTGACTCCGGGGTTTGTCGCGAGATTCTACTTTTGCGGCAAATTGCGGACGCGTTTGAGCCTTAAGACACTTCCGGGCATGCCGCGCGTTTCACTCAGGACGGCCACCGTGGCGAGTACGCCCATCACCAGGAAGAGCGCGAAGAAGATTACGGCAATGACAAGGACCGGCATAAGCCACCTCGCCGGCTATTGTCCGCCGACAACAACCATTCTTCGGTGACGCCAGTCACAGTCGCCCGTGAGAACTGCGTTACACCAGCTTTGTGAGTTCGCTGTCGATCTGCTGCAACTCGGAATTCAGAAGCAGCGTGTAGCGCTCATTACTGGTGCGCGACAGTTGTTCGCGAATGCGGGCCCGGGTCAACTTGAGGGCCTGAACCTTGCGGGCCTCTTCCGCCCTCAAACGCCCCACCCGCTCTTTCTCATCGACAATTTCCTGTGAACGGACCTGTTCTTCTGGATCAATTTGCAGCGCTTCTACGGATTTGCTTTCCCAGCCATTAGCCATGCATTGATTATAAGCGGGGTGGAGCGCCTTAGACAAAGCAAAGAGGGCCGGAACGCCGGCCCTCGGGCGAAAAAGTTGAAAAAGTTAGAACTTGAGCACCAACCCAGTGCTGAATCGGATACCAGTTTCGCCATCGCTAACCGGTTTAGAAGCGAGCGACCACACCGCCGGCATAGCGGATGGAAGACTGGTTCGTACCATAGTGATGGGTGTAGAGATAATCCACCTGCCCCAGACGAACCGCCAGGTGACGCGACAGATTTCCATCCAATGTAACGCCCGCGAGGGCAGCAAAATTAAGATCTGTCTGATTGAAGGTGCTGGGAAGAGTTGTGGGTATGGTGAAACTGTCGTGATCAACACCTGCAAGCACGTGGAACGAGGGTGTCAAAAATCCCATTTGGTGCAGGCGATAGCTGGGCCCGGCCAAATAGTTAGTACGAACGTACTTGATTCCCGTTGAATCGACCCTGCTATTCGAACCTCTAGCAACATCGATGGTGAAGCCGAATTTGCCGTGGAAATAATGGCTGAACTCGAAGGCGACTCCGTTCAGGTTCGTACTGTCCGTGTTTACCAAATTGGTGGGCACGCCACTGACCGTCACAAGGTTGGCGCCGGAGGTATCAGCATGCTGGAAAGTGTATCCAAGAAATAATTCCGTATTCGGTACTACCAAGGGGGGCGGTTCCAGTTGGGCCAATGCAAAGGTGCCAAAAACAAGAACAAACACAAAAGAAGCAGTGAATTTACGCATCAATATCAATCCTCCGGGAGGTGAGAACCATCACCGGCAAGCCCGGAACCAATCGTTTTTGGCCGGATGCTGGAACCTGAGATGAATTGCTCGTCTGCCCTCAACTTATCACGGCAAAGCTGCCAAGGGCAGAAACGATTGCATCGCACCGGCCACGAGCAGCTTTCCTCAACTCAGGATAATACGAGATTACTCGTCTTGGCGCGATTCGCGCATCAGGCGCAGGGATCGTCCGGCGATTTCCGGAGCGGTCTCCACCGGACCATTGGAAAACGGGCATTCCAGATTGCTGGTGTCGAGCACATTGCGCCAGCCGCGATTGTGCGGCGACGGAGGCAGTTTGTAGGAGACCGCCTCGTGATAGGAGTTGAGCAGAATCAGGAACGTATCGTCAATCAAAGGCCGCCCCATCTCGTCCACGCAGCCCAGGGTTTCACCGTTGAACAAGACAGCGATACTGCGAATCCAGCCGGCATTCCACTCTTCCTCACTCATTTCGTGGCCATCGGAGCCAAACCATGCAATGTCTTTGACGGTTGAGTTGCGGATGCTGCGGTCCTGATAGAAGTTGCGGCGGCGAAGGTTGGGATGTTGCTTGCGCAGATCGATAAGGTTTGCGACGAACTCAAGAAGGTCGTTTTGCTCCGCGGCGCGTTCCCAGTTATACCAGCTCAACTCGTTGTCCTGGCAGTAAGCATTGTTATTGCCCAATTGAGTGCGCGCGATCTCGTCGCCGCCGCAGATCATGGGCACGCCCTGAGAGAGCAGAAGGGTCGCCAGGAAGTTACGCATTTGCACTTGCCGCGCCGTCTGGATTGCCGAATCGCCGGTGGGTCCTTCCGCACCCATGTTCCAGGAGTGGTTGTCGTCGGTACCGTCGTGGTTTTCTTCGCCGTTGGCGAGGTTGTGCTTTTCGTTGTAGCTCACCAGGTCGTGCAGGGTGAAGCCGTCATGCGCGGTGATGAAATTGATTGAGGCCGAGGGCTTGCGGCCATCACTCTTGTAGAGATCGCTACTGCCGGTGAGGCGGTACGCAAGGTCTGAAAGCTGGCCTTCATCACCCTTCCAATAGCGGCGCACGGTGTCGCGGTACTTGCCGTTCCATTCCGCCCAGAGCACCGGAAAGTTTCCGACCTGGTAGCCGCCCTCACCCACATCCCAGGGTTCAGCAATCAGCTTCAAGCGGGACAGGATGGGGTCCTGATGAATGATGTCAAAAAACGACGAGAGGCGATCCACGTCGTGCAGTTCGCGAGCCAGGGCGGCGGCGAGATCGAAACGGAAACCATCGACGTGCATCTCCGTGACCCAGTAGCGCAGGCTGTCCATGATGAGCTTCAGTACCTGCGGATGACGCACATTCAGGGTGTTTCCTGTGCCGGTATAGTCCATGTAGTAGCGCGGCATCTCCGGGACGAGGCGATAGTATTCGGAGTTGTCGATGCCACGGAAGTTGAGCATGGGGCCAAGCTGGTTGCCCTCGCCGGTATGGTTGTACACCACATCGAGGATGACTTCGATGTTTTCGCGATGCAACGCCCTGACCATGGCCTTGAACTCGGCCACCTGGCCACCGGTGTCGCCGCTGGAGGAGTAGCGCGCTTCCGGGCTGAAGTACGCCACTGTGTTATAGCCCCAGTAGTTGCGAAGGTTGCGGTCAACCAGGTGCTTATCGTCGATGAACTGATGCACCGGGAGCAACTCCACGGCGGTGATCCCAAGCCGCTTCAGATACTGGATGCTGGGGGGTGACGCGAGACCGGCATAGGTGCCTCGAATCTCTTCCGGAAGCTCAGGGTTTAACTTGCTGAAGCCCCGCACGTGCGTCTCATAGATGATTGAGTCGCTCAACGGCGTGTTTGGAGGCCGATCCTGTTCCCAGTCAAAGTAGGGATTGACGACAACCGACTTCGGCATCCCGTCGCCATCATCGCGCTCATCCTGCACCAGATCCGGATCAGCGCCGCCAAACTTGTACGGATGGACAGGCTTAGACCAGTCAACGCCGCCGCAGAGAGCCTGGGCCTGAGGATCGATGAGAAGTTTGGAGGAGTTGAAGCGAAAACCTTTTAGAGGCTCCCACGGACCGTACACGCGATAACCGTAGAGCTGTCCAGGCTGAATCCCTTGCAGGTAGCCGTGGTGCACAAAGGCGGTCATCTCTCGCAGCTCGATGCGCTCCGTCTCCTGGCGGCTGCGATTGTCGTAGAGGCAAAGTTCAACCCTGGTCGCGTGTTCCGAATAGATAGCAAAGTTCGTGCCGGTTCCATCCCAGGTTGCGCCGAGTGGATAGGGCCTTCCAGGAAGTATGATTCCAGCCATCGCTTACCCGCTGACAAAAATAGATTCCTGCTTGCATTGGATGCAGGAACAAACCATACGCGGTATCAGACCTAAGGAAAAGGCCTTCCTTTGGGAGGAAGGCCTTAAACTTCACTTCGATTCAGAAGTTCACTTCAGGAGCGCGGCATTGCGTACCGGGGCCGCCTTGCGTGCAAAGTAGTTGTGCTCATCCAGGTTGCGGTAAAAACGCCCCGCCAGTTCCGCGGCCTTGGGGCCATACACAGCATGGTCTCCCTCCAGGAAGATCACGGTGACGATGCGGCCAGACTGGGAGTTGGCGAACGAGCCAAACCAGCCGAAGCGAGTTCCGGCGTTGCTGCACGTTCCGGTCTTGCCCAGTACCTGCTCCGAGGTGAAGTTGGTGCGCAGACTGCGCGCGGTGCCGTACTGGGTCGCACCCAACATGCCCACGCTGACTTCGGGAATCAAGGGCGCAATATCCAGGTAACGCTTGACCTTGGGCTGGAAGTTGGTGATCTCCGCCGCAGAGCGCGGATGCTGGAGGTAATACAGCGTGCCGCCATTGGCAATCGCGGCCATCAACGAGCCAAGCTGCAACGGCGTCATGCTGATGCTCTCGCCAAACGAACACATTTTGCCGACGCCACCGAGTTTTGCCGGCAGTTCTTCGCTGGGATACACGCCAAGGTGCTCGCCTTCAAGATTCCATCCTGCCAGCTCTCCTAAGCCGAACTGGTGTGCGTAGTAGCTCACCTTCTGGAAGCCAAGACGACGGCCCAGCGCCTCGAAGTACTGATTATTGGAGTGTGCCAGCGCCTGGTTCATGTCGATCTTCCAGCCGCCCAGATTTACCGGCGTGTCCTTGGTCACAATGCCTTCGCTCAAGGCGGCCAATGCAACGGAGACCTTGATCGTGGAGCAAGGCTCCGCGCCGCTGGAGAGCGCTAGCTTCTGGTTCACCATCGCCAGAATCCGGCCATTGCTGGGATCGATGGCCACCACGGTCCCATTCATACTTCCCAGTGCGTTGATAGCGGCTTCGCGTACCATCGGATCTTCGCCCGCGGTGGAATCACCCGCCGCCGGATCACTCGCGAACGAGGTGGCGGTAAAACGCTCATAATAGCGAGCTCTTCTCCTGCCCCGCTTACCGGCAGCCACAACCGCGCCACTCCTGCCTGCACTCCTGGCCACGCGAGAATGAACCGCACGGCTATGCCGGGAAGCCGCGATGCGCCTCTCGGTGTTCGCGCTCTCCTTGATTCTGCGATTGCTTCGCGCTTCATGACGGGTGGATACCGTGGCGGCGAAAGAGCTGAGCGCGACCAACAGTGTCAGCAAGAACACCAGTGCGGCCCTGGAACTTCTGGTTTGCACGAGAGTAAACATTCCTTTACCTACACCTCTGCTGCCGCTCCGATGGTCCGGACTTCGAAAAAAACTTTGGTTCCAGCGGTGAGTATCCTGATGGTAGGTGAGTTGATGCTGCGCATACAAGCTCAAAACGCCCATCTCAGTGATTCTCCCCTATGACCTAAGTACATAGCCAACCCAACACTGATGCGGCAGCATTCAGTAGAGTTGCAGGGTCTGCGCTGATTCAGCAAAGCTATCGGCAGAACATCCTGTTCACTTGATTGTTAGCACAAAAGGAAACGTGGGGAGGCTAACCGTCTTGAGTCCCCCGCGTGCAAAAGTCTGCTTCGCTTGAAAAAAATGCACGACCGCTCATTTTGTGATGACCGATGCAGTTGCATCCACGTGCGCCAGTCACCGGAAGATGAATCCGCGAGGGATCAATACAAGCAGTGAATGAGGACGACAGGGCAACCGCGAAGGCGGAGACGAACAGGGTTCAAGGCGAGCCTGGCGCAACTCGATATCGTCAAGCACACCCTGCACGGTTAACCCATATCGGAATTCTTCTTGCGCAAGTACGCGGGGACATCGAGTTCATCGTGCTCGTCGTCGGCACTCAGCGCCTCCAGCGAAGGCGCTGGACGAGTGAGTTGCACCGCCTCCCAGACTCGTGTCGGGGGCGCTGCCGGCTGGGGACTCTCCGCCACGGGCGCAGCGGGTGGAGTGGCGACGGGGCTCGGCGGTGGCTCGGGCGCAGTGCGAAACTCCGTGTCCTCGGCGTGCAGTTCGTAGGCGGCGTCGGCGCGGCGCGTGATCTGCGGCTCCGGCGGCGCAGCCCACTGGGTCTGGCGCGCCTGCTGGATGGCGGCGGCCGTGGTTGTCATGTGCGTATGCTGCCGGGACTCGGCGCGAAAACCGGTGGCGATGACAGTAATCTTCACCTCGTCCTTCATCTTCTCGTCCAGCACGGCGCCGAAGATGATATTGGCATCCTCATGGGCGGCGCTCTGAATGATGGTGGAGGCCTCGTACACCTCGGCCAGTTTGAGCGAACTTGAGCCGGTAATGTTCAGCAGGATTCCACGTGCGCCGTCGATTGCACCCGCTTCCAGCAGAGGCGACGCAATGGCCCGCTGTGCTGCCTCCAAGGCGCGGCGTTCTCCCTTGCCAGTGGAAGTGCCCATCACGGCGTAACCCATGCCGGCCATGATCGCTTTGACATCCGCGAAGTCGCGGTTAATGATGCCAGGGATGGTGATGATGTCGGAGATGCCCTGCACGGCCTGACGCAGAATGTCATCAGCAACGCGGAAGGATTCGAAAAAGCCCGCGTCTTGCGCTACGGCGAGCAACTTCTCGTTGGGAATCACGATTACGGTATCGACCGAGTCGATGAGTTCGTCCAACCCTTGCTCGGCCTGCTTCATGCGCCGCTTGCCCTCAAAGGCAAACGGCTTGGTGACCACCGCGACGGTGAGCGCACCCATCTCGCTGGCCAGCGAAGCGATGATGGGCGTGGCTCCCGTACCGGTGCCACCACCCAATCCGGTGGTCACAAACACCATGTCGGCGCCCTCAAGAGCCGCAATGATGCGGTCGGTATCTTCGAGCGCGGCCTGGCGGCCCACCTCGGGATTAGCGCCAGCGCCCAGACCGTTGGTAAGCTTCACGCCTAACTGCAGCTTTTTCGGCGCGCGCGACATCTGGAGCGCCTGCAGATCGGTGTTGGCGGTGATGAACTCAACCCCCTCCACACCGGTCTCGATCATGCGATTGACCGCGTTATTGCCGCCGCCGCCAACACCGATCACCTTGATTCTGGCGTTATTGCGTGGCTCATCGTGAAACTGAATCCGAATATCCTGCTCTTCCATTATTGCCGCCTCACCTGACGCTTCATCGCGCCATATCCATCAATTCGTATATCCACGAGCAAATAGTGCTCGCAGGCGTGCGCCGAATCCGCTTTCTTCCTTGCCTTTTAGTGCGCGCGCGCGTTGCGTATAAAAAACCATGCCGATTGCGGCCGAGTATTCGGGCTCCTGCAACTCTATGGGAAGCTGCGCCATGCCCATGGGCAAGCCGATCCTCGCCGGACGCCGCAGGATGTCTTCGCAGCATTCCGTCAGGCTGAGCAGCCGCGCTCCCCCACCGGTGAGAATGATCCCGCCACCGAGCATGTCGAGGACTCCAGCATGACGCAGGTTATCGCGACAAAGTTCCATCAGCTCGCAGGCTCGCGGCTGCAGAATTTCCCCTAGTTCGCGCTGCCGCATCATGCGCGGCGGGCGATCGCCAACCGAGGGCACCTCGATCTCGTTCTGTTCGGCAATCCGGGTGACCATGGAGCAGCCAAACTGCCGCTTGAGGCTCTCGGCGTCGACGAGCGAAGTTTCCAGGCCGTAGGCCACATCGCGGGTAAAGTTGATGCCTCCCAGAGGCACAACTCCGGAGTGGATCACCACGTCTTCCTGAACCACCGCGATATCGGCCGTACCAGCACCGATGTCAATGACGGCCGCCCCCAATTCGCGCTCATCGCGGCGCAACACCGACTCGGAGCAGGCTAGTGCCTCATAGACCGTGTCTTCCACATGCATTCCGGCGCGGTTCAAGGCCGTCACCACGTTCTGGACCGCCGAATGCGCGGCCGTGATGACATGCACGCGTACCTCAAGCTGGCGGCCCAGCATTCCTACCGGCTGGCGCACACCATCCTGGTCGTCCACGACAAATTCCTGCTGCAGAAGGTGGAGAATTTCGCGGTCTTCCGGCAAAGGGATCTCGCGCGCCCGGTCTCCGGCGGCCTGCACGTCTGCGCTGGTCAACTCACGCGCCCGCGAACCCAGCGAAATCACTCCGTGACTATTGACCGAACGAATGTGCGGGCCGCTGATGCCAACGACCGCCGATTCCAGCGCCAGCCCGCTGGAGGTCTCCGCACAAGCCACGGCTTCCGACACGCTTCTTTCGGCCAATCCCAGGTCCACGATCACGCCCCGCTTGGTTCCCGCCGAAGGCGCGATGCCGTGACCGCGATAGCGCAGCCCTGCCTCGGTGGTTTCTACCACCAGAACGACGGTTTTTGCGCTTCCCAGGTCAATGACCGTAATAATGTTTTCGTTTCGCTTACCCATCTACTTCCGTTTCTTCTGTGGCCGATGCCAAGTTTTGCCTGCCTTCGCGGCCATCGGCTTCGGCGTTGCAGCCGCGGCCGTGGCAGCTTGAGGGGGAGGCGAAGGTGGAGCAGCGTGCATATCCGGATTCAGAATTACTTCGCGCCCATAGCGCAAATCCACTGACTCCAGCTTACCGCGCTCCTGCTCCCACTTTTGCACATTGGAGAGAAACACCATGAAGCGTTGGAGAAAATTCTCATTGCCCAGGTGCAACAGAATTGGTCCGGAACCGCCTTTCACTGTGACCTTCACGTCCTCCGGATCAGAGAGATCCACCTCATCCAGATTGCGCGAGTATTGCGTTTTTGCCGGCGTGCCGCTGTTCCCCTCATCGAGTTCACGCATCAGCCGCATAAATGTCTTCATGCGCGGGGCGCGCGTGGAAAGCGGCTCACTTTCATTCATTCCCAGAATCACCGGAAATGAGTACTCGCTCTGCACTCCCAGCGGGATCTCCATCAGCACGCCTTGGGCATCGATCAGCTCAACCTGATCACCCATGGCAACAAAGGCGACCGGGGTGCGTTCCTTCACCATGACTCGCAAGCGATTCGGCCAAAGGCGAAGCACCGAGGCCGTCTCGACCCAAGGAATCCGCTCCAGCTCCTGCTTTCGTTCGGCCAGCGAAATCTGAAAGACGTTTCGGCCAACCAACTCTTGCATCTTCTCCAGCACCTGCGCCCGCGAGTTAGGAGCCTCGCCCAGCAGTTCAATACTGTCGGCGTGGACGCGGAAACGCCACGAGCGCAAGGCAAAACTGCGGGCTTCGTACACGGCTGTGCCGAGCGCCGCGACCGCCAGCACCAAAATCACCACATTCCGCACTCGCGATGCGGTTTTCCGGGGCAGCGCTCCACGCCTTACCGGAACGCGCTTGTTGGCGCGCCGGAACTGTTGCGGCTCATCCTCGTTGTCGTCTTCAGTGAGTCCGGCATCCAGCGGCAGAGCGTCATCCGCAAAGGAGTTGCGGTTCGCCTGGCCACGGCGGTAGAACGGATCGTCGGAGGGTGGTTCCTGATTGCGTGCCATAGAAGTCAAACGGGCAGCAAGCGCCTTCTTCGCTCACTATACCTAATTCTGCAGGGGATTCAGCCAGTGATTATCCAAGCTTCCCCAGGCGGTTCTTGAATCGCCAACAGTGGACAGGTGATTGCGCGGCTGGATGCACCTCGTACGGTGCATTTCAGGCTCCAGCCGCATGTTCACGCGCGCGGAGCTTCTCCAGAATCTGGGGCCCGAGCTGCGAAACGGTTCCCGCGCCCAAGGTCACCACCACGTCTCCCGGCTGCAACGGCTCGACTACCGCATCGACGGCAGCGGCAAAGCTGGCGGCAAATTCCGCGGGGTGGTCATTCCGGCAGCGAATCTTCTGCGCTAGAGCGAGTCCGCTGACACCCGCGATTGGCTGCTCACTGGCCGCGTAAATATCAAGCACCAGCAGGCGGTCCGCATCCGGAAATGCCGAGGCGAACTCATCCATCAACAGGTAGGTGCGGGTGTAGCGGTGCGGCTGAAAGATAACGTGAATCCGCCCGGACACACCCAGCCACTGCCGGGCCGCCGCAAGCGTTGCGCGAATCTCGGTCGGGTGATGGCCGTAGTCATCCACCACGCGTACCCCGGCGGCAGTTCCGCGCAACTGGAAGCGGCGGTCCACGCCGCGGAATTGCGCGATGCCCTCACGAATGCTCTCGACCGGAATTTCCAGCCCCATGCCCACGGCGATCGCAGCCGTGGCGTTCAGAACATTGTGAACGCCGGGAACAAACAGATCAAAGCGGCCCAGGTCTTCACCCTTAAAATTCACACGGAAGCTATTGCGCATCGCTCCGGGGGCATGTTCCGTCAACAGGTCGAAGGCGCGGAAGTCCGCATCTTCGCGCTGGCCATAGCTGAGCACGCGACGTTCGACGCGCGCCAGCAGATTCCGCAGCGCATCGTTGTCCGTGCAGGCCACCACCGTTCCGTAAAACGGTACCCGGTCCATGAACTCCACAAAGGTAGCTTGCACGTCCTCCATATCGCGATAGCAGTCCATGTGCTCGCGATCGATGTTGGTGACCACCGCGAGAATCGGCGAAAGTTTCAGAAACGAGCGGTCGCTCTCGTCGGCCTCGGCCACCAGATATTGCGAGGTTCCGAGCCGTGCATTCGAGCCCAGCGAATCGACCCGTCCGCCGACCACCACGGTGGGATCTAGCCCACCGGCGGCCAGAACCGCGGCAACCATGCTGGTGGTCGTGGTCTTGCCGTGCATTCCGGCGATGGCAATGCCATATTTCAGGCGCATCAACTCGGCCAGCATCTCCGCCCGCTGAATCACCGGAAGATGCAGCCGACGGGCTTCAGCTACCTCAGGGTTTTCCTGCGAAATGGCCGAGCTGGTGACCACAACTTCTGCCCCGTGGACGTTGGATTCGACGTGACCTTGGAAGATTTGTGCTCCCAGCTTGGTGAGCCGCTCGGTGGTCGCTGTTTTACGAAGGTCGGAGCCGGTGACACGGTAGCCCAAGGTAAGCAGCACTTCGGCAATTCCGCTCATGCCGATGCCACCGATTCCGACAAAATGAATGCATTGAATTTTTGCGAACATGACTATATGAATTGTACGGCAGGCAGCGCTGCGTTCATACCAGGTGCGAATTCTCTTCCTGAGCGGGAGCCACTATGCCCTCCGGCAGATCGCCGCCGTTATAGCTGGCCATGCGGTTTTTCCATTTTAGGAAGTCGGCAATCCGCTGGGGCTCGATCCGCACCTCTACCCGGCGCAGACTCGCCAGCAACAGGTTCATCTCGTTCATCAGTCCTTCAGGTTGGCGCAGTTTGCGTTTGGACTTCTTCACCATCCTCAGTTCGCGCCCCTGTGACTCCAGCAACCCCCATCCCTCGGGCATCTCCTCCGCCTTGAGCATCCCTTTCGGGGCGGCGTAATAACGCTCGCAACCAAGCGCAATGCAAGGATTCTTCCGCCATGGCTTGGCCGAGTCCGCCATGAAATCCGCGCGGCTGATTTTGCACTCAATCACGATGGAGTGGTTCTTGCCTTTCCAGCCGATTGCATCCGGCATCTCTCCGCTGGAGCAACCCTGCTCGCTGAGCACGATACCGCAGCGCGCGCGCCGCAACCATGCCTCCGCCAATTCCACCAGCCGCGTGTGTGTCATGTGTCTTTATCGCACGAAGGGCCCGCCAATGGCGAGCCCTCGAAACCACAAATGCACTGTCCGTTTATGTCGAGTAGTCCGCATTGATGTGCACGTACTCCACCGTCAGGTCGCAGGTGAGAAACTCCAGCGAACTCTTGCCGCGCCCCAGTTCAATCTTGATCTTGTACTCGGGTTGCTTCAGATATTCGTGCGCCTGCTTCTCGTCAAAGGGATGCGCCGCACCTTTCTTGCATACCTGCTGCGGCCCGAAGAAGATATTGATTGTTCCCGGATCGACCGCAATGCCGCTCTTGCCAATCGACGACAGGATGCGTCCCCAGTTGGGATCGCAGCCCGCCCAGGCGGTTTTGACCAGCGGAGAGTTCGCGATCGAACGGGCGATGGTGCGCGCCTCATCCACTGACTTGGCGCCTGTGACCTGCAGCCGAACCAGGTGCTGCGCGCCTTCCCCATCCCGGACAATCTGCTCGGCCAGCGAGGCGCATACAGCGCGCAAGGCTTCGGCAAACTTCTTCGCCACACCGCTCGCCGTAAGTTTCACTTTGCTGGCGCCGGAGGCCAGCAGCAGAACCGTGTCATTGGTCGACGTATCGCCATCGACCGAAATCGCCTGAACGGTAGTATCTAGCGCGGCCTTGAGTGCGCTCTGCAAATCCTTCGGCTCCGCATCGAGGTCGGTAAAGATGTACATCAGCATGGTCGCCATGTCGGGATGGATCATGCCCGAACCCTTGCACACCCCGGCGATGCGTACCGTCTTCTTGCCCGCCTGAATTTCCGCGGATGCCAGCTTCATGCGCGTATCCGTGGTCATGATGGCGGTGGCGAAAGCCTTCAGTGCTTCTTCATTGCCGCCGCGCCCGGCTACCACCGCAGGTACGGCAGCCACCAGCTTCTCCACCGGCAGCGGTACGCCGATGATTCCGGTGGATGAGGGAATGATGTATTGCGGCGCGGCTTCCAATGCGTCGGCAAGCGCTGCACAGCTCTGCTCCGCCACCACGATTCCAGAATCGCCGGTTGCACAATTCGCGTTGCCCGCATTGACCAGCACGGCACGCACGCGGCCCTTGTTCTTGCGCAGGTGCGCCCGGCCTACGACCACCGGCGCGGCGGCAACCCGATTCCGCGTGAACATCGCCGCGGCGCTTGCGCCCAGCGGAGCCTCGGCCAGGGCAACATCGCTGCGCCCGCTAGCCTTGATGCCGGCCTTGGTGGCCGACCACAAAAATCCCAGGGGAAGAAACACCGGTTCGTCCGGTCCGTTCAGATTCATTTCTCGATTTTCACCAGCGAATGTCCCATGCGCAGTTGCAACATCGCAGGGCGAGGAAGGATCGCAAATTGCGGCAACTCGCCGCAGTACATTGCTACCTCATCGCACTCGTGCAGCTTAGGGCAGTTCGCACAATCCTTATAAATTTTGTCCGGCAGCTCTTCACGCTTTGCTTCCGCAAAACCCATGCGCGCAAAAAACTCCGGAATGCGCGTGAACAGGCATACGCAGTGTACGTGATGCTGCTCGGCCTCTTCCAGCAGGGCGTCCACCAACAGACGGCCGGCGCCGGATCCCTGGTATTTCGGCCACACAACAATAGAGCGGATCTCAGCCAGGTGGGTGCCGTACAGATGCAGCGCTCCGCACCCTAGCAGTACGTCACCTTCCACTGCGACCGTGAAGTCGCGAATGTTTTCACAGATCTCCGGCAGCGACCTGGGCAATAGTGTACCGTCCACTGAGAAATCCGCAATCAGTTCGCGAAGAGTCTCCGCATCCGGCAGAATCGCTTTACGCGTGTACATCGGCAGCCTCGGAGTTCTGCAGTTGCTTCAGCTTCTGCTCCATCGCGGCCAGCGCCTCCGCGACCTTGGTGCGCGCCGTACCGCCGGTTACATCATGGCAGTCCAGAACAGCTTCCAGCGTTACGTTTGCGTAAAAGTCTTCGCCAAACGCATCGCTGATGGCGCGCAGATCGGCAATCGCCATCTGGTGCAGTTCCAAACCCCGCTCCATGCCAAGACGCACCGCCCGCCCGATGATTTCATGAGCGCGGCGGAAGGGCACGCCCTTGCCTACAAGGTAGGTGGCAGCGGCCATGGCATTCATGTAGCCCGATGTTGCGGCCTTCGCCATGTGATCGAAATCAAATTGTACTTCGCGCATGAATCCGGCGGCGACCCGCAGCATCATGCTGACCGTCCCGGCTACCACGAAGACAGGTTCCTGGGTCTCCTGCATATCCTTGTTGTAGGCCAGAGGCAGTCCTTTGAGCGTGATGAGCAACTGCTGCGCCGCGCCGATAACCCGTCCCGCCTTGCCGCGAATCAACTCAAGTCCATCGGGATTCTGTTTCTGCGGCATCGCACTCGAACCTGTCGAGTAGCTCTCCGGCAGATGCACAAAGCCGTACTCAAGTGTGGAGAAGAGGATGAACTCCTCGGCCCAGCGGCTCAGATGGACCGCCAGCAGCGACAAAACCTGCGCAAATTCGATGGCAAAATCGCGATCGCTGGTGGCATCCATGCTGTTAGCCGTGGGAGCCGTAAAGCTCAATTCCGTGGCAACCATTTTGCGATCCAGCGTCAAGGTTGCTCCGGCGATCGCTCCCGAGCCAAGAGGACAGAAGTTCACCCGCTTGCGGCAGTCCAGCAAACGGTCGGCATCGCGCAGAAACATCTCACAATAAGCGAGCAGCCAGTGCGCCACAAGTACCGGTTCAGCGCGCTGCAGATGCGTGTACGACGGCATCGCAGCCATGCCAGCCTGCTTCGCGCGCGAGGCCGTCGCGCTTACCAGTTCCAGCAGCAGACCGGCAATTTCATCGCACGATGCGCGTACGAACAGACGCAGGTCGGTTGCAATCTGCTCATTGCGGCTGCGGCCTGCGTGTAACTTGAGGGCGGTTTCTCCGATGATCCGCTGCAGATGTTTCTCAACGAAGTGGTGCACGTCCTCCGCCTCTTCGTCATCCAGAAACCCTTGCCCGGAGACGGAAAGAGTCTCCAACCCGCCGAGCATCGTCGCGTATTCATCCCCGGAAAGAACACCAGCCGCGAGCAGGGCTTTCGCATGCGCGCGGCTGGCTGCAATCTCTTCCTGGAGGAGACGCTGATCAAACGGAAATGACCTTTGCCAGCGTTCAAATTCAGGATCGAGCGGTTGCCTGAACCGCCCGGACCACATCTTCACTTCGTCACCTCAATTGCCTTTTTCTTTTTCGCGTTGGCGTTCAACACCCGTGCCCGCGCGGGCAGCGCCAGAATCTTGATGAATCCGGCAGCGTCCTTCTGATCATAACTCTCGCCCATGGTGAACGACGACAGATCCGCGTTAAACAGCGAGTGTTCGGACTTGCGGCTGCTGATGCTGACATTGCCCTTATAGAGAGCGAGCTTCACTGTACCGGTAATCTCCGCCTGCGTGGAAGCGACAAATGCATCCAGCGAGGCGCGCAGCGGCGTGAACCACAGGCCGTTGTACACGATTTCAGCATACTTCAGCCCGACATGCTCCTTGAAATGCGAGAGCTCACGGTCCAGGCAGAGTGCTTCCAACTCACGATGGGCCAGCAGAAGCAGGGTGCCACCAGGAGTCTCGTAGGCGCCGCGCGACTTCATGCCGACAAAGCGGTTCTCAACCAGGTCGATGCGTCCGATCGCATTACGGGCTCCGATTTCATTCAGCAGTTCGAGCAATTGCACCGCCGGCATACGCTGCCCATTCACCGAAACCGGCACACCGGCATCAAAGCCGACCTCCACTTCCTCGACGCTGTCCGGTGCGGTCTGTGGGGATTTCGTAATCTGCCACGTCGTGTCCAGCGGTGCGTTCGCCGGATCTTCCAGTTCGCCGCCTTCGTGCGAGATATGCCAGATGTTGCGGTCCCGCGAGTGAATCTTGGTGCGGCTTGCGACGATGGGAATCTTGCGTGCCTCGGCGTAATCGATGCAGTCTTCGCGCGACTTCAGCGTCCACTCACGCCACGGCGCAATGATCTGCAGCTCCGGCGCAAGCGCCTGAAACGCGTGTTCAAACCGGACCTGGTCATTGCCCTTGCCGGTGCAGCCGTGCGCAACGGCCTCGGCGCCCTCGGCTAATGCAACTTCCACCTGGTACTTGGCAATGATCGGCCGCGCCATCGAAGTCCCCAGCAGATACTTGTGCTCGTACACGGCTCCGGCTTGCAGACACTTCCAGACATACTCGGTCAGGAACTCTTCGCGCAGATCCTTCACCACCACTTTGGATGCGCCGGTCTTGATCGCCTTGACCGCGACCTCTTCCATGTCCTCGCCCTGTCCCACGTCGGCCACAAATGCGATCACCTCGCAGTCATAGTTTTCCTTGAGCCACGCGATAATAATGGAGGTATCAAGACCACCCGAATATGCCAGTACAACTTTCTTCTTAGACATTAAAACTCCTCGTTGGGAAGCGGCGCACGCCTCCTCCCAGTAACTGCAGAAGGATCGCCTTCTGAATGTGCAGACGGTTCTCCGCCTGGTCAAACACCACGGATGCGGGCGAATCAATCACCTCTGCATCCACTTCTTCACCGCGATGCGCCGGCAGACAATGCATGAACACAGCTCCCGGAGCGGCGTTTGCAAACAGCTCGGGAGTGACCCGGAAGCCTGCAAAAATCCGCGCTCGCTCCGCAATCTCGGCTTCCTGCCCCATGCTGGCCCAGACGTCGGTATAGACCGCGTCGGCGCCCTTGACTGCTTCCACCGGATCGTTGACCACCTGAATGGTCGCGCCGGTCTCCGCTGCAATCTCGCGGGCCGCCGCCACCACCTCGGCGCACGGCTCAAATCCCTTGGGCGTTCCGACGACGATATGGCATCCGAACAGAGCGGCTCCGATCACCAGCGAGTGCGCCACATTGTTGCCATCGCCAACATACGCCAGGCGGACTTTACTCAGATCGCCAAACTTTTCGCGTAAGGTCAGGAAGTCCGCCAGCGCCTGGCAGGGATGCTCGTAGTCGCTGAGAGCATTAATGACCGGAATCGACGAGAACCGGGCCAACTCCGTAACCGTGCTGTGCGCAAAGGTGCGCAGCACCAGCGCATCCACCCAGCGCTCCAGGTTGTGAGCCATATCGCTGACCGGTTCGCGCTCGCCAATGCGCGACGTTAGCTGGTCCACGAACATGGCGTGTCCGCCCAGCGAGTAAATACCGGATTCAAAGGTCAGCCTAGTGCGAAACGAGGGCTTCTCGAAGAAAAGCACAATCTGCTTTCCAGCCAGAGCCGTGCGAAAATCCGCCGGTCTTGACTTGACCAGAGCCGCCAACTCCAGAAGGCTTTTGCCTTGCGCGGGACTCAAGTCACTCATCGCCGTCAGATCGCTCAGACCCGGCTCTGGGACGGCGTTGTCAATAATATTCTTTTCCACGGGGCGTGATGCCATGGCTTGGTCCTCCTGGACTTCCAGATCCGGATCAATATCCGGGGAGTTCATTTCGCGCCGCTCGCTGATGCCTTGGGGAGCCTCTGCCGAGGGCTGCGCTTGGTTACGGGCGCAGCGTCGCCAGATGACGCGCAGGAGGACAGAACTTGATCGAGCGCCTTCACTACAGATTCGACTTGCTTCTTCGTCACCACAAACGGCGGCAGGAAACGCAGTACTTTTTCGTGGGTGCGGTTGATGATGATCTTCTGCTCAAGCATCGCTTTTTGCGCGGCCTTGGCTAGATCAGCGGAGTCCAATTCCAATCCCGCCATCAGCCCTATACCGCGCACATCTACGATGCAGGCATGGCGGGCATCCAGTTGCTGGAGAAGATCGAGAAAATATCCGCCGACCTCTTTGACGTGATCCAGAATCTTCTCGTCCTCGATGACCTTCAAAACTTCCAAGGCGACGGCACAGGCCAGCGGCCCACCGCCAAATGTGGTGCCATGCATGCCGGGATGAATCGCTTCGGCCACATCGGCGGTCACCAGGATCGCTCCCAATGGAAGCCCCGAGGCCAATGGTTTCGCCAGGGTGACGACATCCGGCTTCACGCCATAGTGCTGGTAGGCGAACATCTTGCCCGTGCGTCCCAGACCACACTGAATCTCATCGAGCAGCAATAGCGCGCCGCTCTTTTGGGTCAACTCGCGGGCTGTCTTCAGAAACTCCCGGCTGACCGGATGAACACCACCTTCGCCTTGTATCGGCTCAATACAAATGGCGCACACATCGTCGTCGAACTTCTTCTTCAGATCCTCGACGTCATCAAACTTCACAAACGTCACGCCCGGCATCACCGGAGCAAACGGCTTCCGGTACTTCTCCGTGTACGTGGTCGCCATCGAGCCCATCGTACGTCCGTGAAAGGAGTTCTCCAGCGCCAGAAACTTTGTGCGCTTCTTCAAACCCTTGCTGCTGGCCACCACGCGCGCAATCTTCAGCGCGCCCTCCCAGGCCTCGGTGCCGCTGTTGGAGAAGAACACGCGGTCCATACCGGAGAGCTTGGCCAACTTTTGTGCCAGCGCCGACGGGTACTCGGTGTAGAACAGGTTGGAACAGTGCACCAGTTTGCTGGCCTGCTCCTTGAGCACCTTGGTGATCGCCGGATGCGAATAGCCCAGGGCCATCACACCGATTCCGCTGAGGAAGTCCAGATACTTGCTGCCGTCTTCGGCATATAGATATGCACCCTTGCCGTGCGTCAGCAGTACCGGATGCCGATCGTAAGTGTGGAGCAGATATTTCTCTTCCGCTTTCTGTATCTTACTCAAACTCACGATGCCATAACCTCCGTACCGCATTCGATCTTTGTCTGGTAAAACGCCGGCAGCATCTCAGCCTCAAGCGCAGGTAAAATACGGACGCGATGCACGCCTGAACGCAACGCATCCTGGCACGCCTGCAGTTTGGGAAGCATCCCGCCGCGAACCACGGCGCTCTTGACCAGTTGCGGAATGTCACTCGTCGAGAGCCAGCGGATCACCGCGCCGTCGGCGCCCTTCACTCCCTCCACGTCGGTCAGAAAGATCAGCGCGTTGGCCTGGCAACCGCTAGCGCACGCCGAAGCCATCTGGTCGGCGTTCACGTTGTAGTACTCGCCATCGGAGCCAAGTGCTAGGCTCGATATCACGGGGATGCCGTCGTTGTCCCAGATCGCCTCGATCCAGCGCGAATCGACCGAGCTGATCTCGCCGACAAAGCCAAGATCTCCGCCCTTCGTCTTCTTCTTGCGGGCGAGAAACGCTGCTCCATCTCCGCCGCACAGTCCCACCGCTGCCTGCCCGGTAGCGGTGATGGCCGCCACCAGTTGCTTGTTCACACGCCCCGCCAGCACCATCAGCGCAACGTCGCGAGTCTCGGAATCGGTGACTCGCAAGCCATTTACAAAAGTCGATTCCTTGCCCATCAGTGCCAGCGTCTGGGTCAACGCCTTGCCTCCGCCGTGCACCACGGCAACCTTGTGCCCTTCGGCTGCCAGATCTGCAACCGCCTGCGCGCATTTTTTCAGAAGCGCTTTGTCCTCCAGCGCCGCACCACCAATTTTCACCACGAGTTTCATCACTAGAATCCCTCCCTCTCGCTCCAGCCAAACATTACGTTCAGGTTCTGAAGCGCCTGGCCAGCCGCGCCCTTCATCAGGTTGTCCAAGCAGGACACCACAACGAGGCGCTTTCCATCCGGGGCCAGTTGAAACCCCACATCACAATAGTTCGTGCGCAACGAATATTGAACCTGCGGCAGTTTGCCGTGCTTAAAGATGCGCACCCAGTAGGCGTCGCCGTAGAACTCGCGCAATACGCCTTCAATTTCGTCCGGAGTAACGGGCCTGGTTAGCCCTAGATAGATCGTCGAAAGTATGCCGCGTGGAATCGGCAGTAGATGTGGGGTAAAGATGAGTTCGTCTGCATGTAATCCCGCCTGTTCCAGAATCTCGCCGGTGTGGCGATGTCCAAATACCGAATAGGCCGAAAAGTTATCGGCTGTTTCCACAAAATGCGTCTTTTGCGTAGGCTTTTTGCCCGCGCCGGAGACGCCCGACTTACAATCGCAAATCACGCCGCGCGTCGTGTCTACCAGTCCTGAACGCACCAGCGCCGCCAGGGGCACAATCACCGAGGTTGCATAACACCCTGGATTCGCCACCAGTGCGGCGTCGCGAATCTGGTTCCGATGCAACTCCGGCAACCCATAGACGGCCGACTGGTCCAACTTTGCCGCAACTACGGCGTCCTTGTCTTCGAAACCATATACCGCGCGGTTCGCCGCCTCTTTCAGCCGCCACGCACCACTCAAGTCCACAATCCGCAATCCCCTCGCCAGAGCCTCTGGAACCAGCTCCCGCGAGAGCTCATGCGGGGTGGCGAGAAACAAAACGTCAACACCGCGGGATTTCGCCAACTCCCACGAAAATGGCTCCAGCGGGTAGCTTGTATCGCCGGCAAGCTCCGGATAAAAATCCTCCAGAGGATGCGCCGCCGTCTGCTCACGGGCTAAAAACAGCGGCGTTGCCATCTGCGGATGCCGCAGCAACAATTTCGCTAACTCGAATCCCGCGTATCCTGTAGCCCCAATTACCGCGGCCTGCAACTTCGCCGCGCTCACTGCATCATCCCTTTTATCCTGAGGGATATCTTGTGCGCATTCTTTCTATTCTGTGAAATCACCAGGATCGTGTCATCTCCGCCGACCGTACCAACAATCTCTGCCCAGCCCTCGGCATCGAGTGCCGCCGCTACCGGCTGCGCCGAACCTGTTGCAGTCTTGATTACCAGCAAATTCTGAGCCTCGCGTACCTCAATCACGAACTCGCGCACCAACCGCCCCGCCGAATGAAATCCCGGCTCTGCCTGCTGGTCGCCATGAGTAACGCTATATCCGGATGGCGTCTTGACCAGGGCCAGCTCATTGATATCCCGCGACAATGTTGCTTGCGTCACATCAAATCCCTGGCGCAATAGCAGCTTGCGCAATTGCTCCTGGTTCACCACGGACTCTTGCTGCACCAAGTCCAGGATCAGATTTTGACGTGACAACTTCGACATAGGTTTTCCAAAGACAGCATTATTATTCAAACGATCGTATAAGTATGCATCCGATTGAGAGATCACGTCAATGATTTTCGAGGCAAAAACAGTCCTTTTCACATGCATGCCCGCTGTGAATATTTCGGATAAATATTCAGACCCGCCGCGCGTCCCCACCAATCGCGTCAGGATGCTGCCACTGCGCTGGCGCGCTTTTTTGCACTCCGCGCCACTAACCAGAGCATGTAGCCGACCGTCGCCAGCCCGCCCACAAACAGAAGTAGAAACAATACGATCACTCCGGTCTGCGGGCGCACAGCAAGCGCTCCCAGGTTGATGTAGGGCTTCAGGTAAGCCAACCGCAGCAGATAGCGCAGGCAGACCATCAGGAAAAGCGTAACCAGCGACATTCCAAATCCCGCGTGGACCATCGCCGTGGGCTTCTCCGCCAAACTCCCCAACAGGATCAGCAGCATAGCGGCAATTACCGACAACAGGGCCACGCCAAAGACCGTCCCCGCCAGCGGATCCCGCAGCAGCACCATCGCGATTTCGCGCGGAATCGCCAGCAGCAGCCACATCCCAAGCAGAAACTGCAATCCCGTATGGGTTGCGAACGCCAGCGCCGAGCGCTGCACCACCCACCGCCCGTAATCCGCATCCATCTTCAGCTTGCGCATACCGAGGTGCGCCAGAATCGCCGAGAACAGGACCATGGCGCCGTTGACCATATGCAAATATCGCGGAAGCACGCTGTGGTCATTGAAATTCAAATTCCATCCGTTCGGGTGGGCGCGATACATCGCCAGCCAGCGCCCGGGGCTCAGCATCAGCGTCATGTTGTTGACGAAGATGAATGCGATGCCCAGCAGTATGCAGACGGAAACCGCCAGCACGCACCCCGCGATTCCCTTCCCTTGTTCTGCCGTAAAGGAGAAGTAATAGAATCCGTAGTACGCCACCATCACCAGCGGGATCACCGCCAGCCAGAGGATGCCCATCAGGATCGAACTGGTGTAAAGGAAGTTTCCGAACAGCACCTGCACAAACAGTAGCGCCGCAACTCCCAGGGTCACCGTGAACGCCAGAAACGCCGGCAGCATGGTGGCCAGTTCATTGGCTAAACGGCGCGAGTACGGATGTGCCGAGTGCCGTCCGCGAAGATAGTTCCACAGCGCCCAGATACCACCACCGAGGGCGGAGTTCATGGCCGCTAGGTGGAGAGTGAATACCACCAGCAGCAATGCGGTCAGCAGCCACACCGGGCCGGGCAGTGGCAAGGGATCAACGTGAGGAACGGGTATCGTCTGCATTAGCGTACCCCTGGTTGCGGCTGGGCCGGACGCACAAGCTGGGAATGAGGGCTGCCGGTGGGCGCTTCCGCCGGAACGGGTTTTTGCGGCAATGGCTTGCCGGCCTCATGTGCAATGTAGTAGGCCAGTGCCTGCGCCTGGTCGTCCGGCGCATTGAAGTTCGGCATATTGTTGCTCATCATGCCCAGCGCCGGGAACATTTCCTGCACCTGGCTGGGAGTTTGTTTTTCAAACACGCCACGTAGCGGGCGGAACTTTCCGTTGACGGTGTGGCAGTGTCCGCAGCGGGAGTTAAACACTTTCTCGCCAATTTCCAGACGATTCCCGTCCGTGATGTTGAACTGCCACGCGGGATTGAGTCCCGCGAGGTAGCGCCCCAGGGCTTTGCGATCTTCTTCGTTACCGGCATAGGGAGGCATCGTCCCGCGCAACATGTGGATATGTTGCAGAATATCGGCTGCAAACTCGGCATCCCAGCCGTCGACGCGCCGCTTCATGCCGCGATATCCTCCGGTTGCATGACAGCTCCCGCATTGCAGATGAAACAGATTTTCTCCATACGCCGCACTGGCCGGGTCGTCCGTCAGAAGAAAATTCGCCGTGTGGATTACGCCGTTGGTCTGCAGGGCTTCCACCTGTGAGGCACGCAGGTCGTTGGCATACACCACCTGGTTGATCACCCAGGGCTTGCGTACGAACTCGCGCAGATACTCACCGGCGCCAATCATGCCCAAACCGCAGATCACCAGCAGCGCAACCACCGGAGCCCGCATCCAGCGCGGCTTCCACACTCCGCATAGCAGCGCAATCACCAGGGCCAGCAGGGTAAAGCCTACGCCGCCGCGAACCGCGTGACGCACTCCGATCAGCACTCCATTCAGATACAACTGGGAGAATTGCGGGATGCGCGTGAAGTACCACCACAATGACAGCGGCAGCACGAGCATACCCGCGATCATCCACAGCGCAGCCCAGCGCGCCACTTTCTCGCGGCCCTCATACCTGGGCAACGTAATGTAGCCAAAGATGCCGGCCAGAATCACGCTCACCGCCGTGCGTGCTACCAGCGAGGGCCAAAATGTAGGATTAAGAATCCCATCCCAGAAGTTCTGGGTCTCGATCCATCGCCCGGGAGTCAGCATGAAGGTGAGAATTCCGTTGATGACGAACAAACTCATCCAGGCCGCAATAAAGTAGATCCAGCCCACAATCTGATGATCGCGCGCCGGCAGGCTCTCCCAGGTTTTGGCGTAAATGATTGCCGCCGCTATCTCCACAAAAAAGAAGACCCACTCGATTGCCCACGCCCATACAAAGGTATGAATGAGCGTCGACGTGGCCTCCGGGCTTACCAGACCAATGGTGAACCAGATGCCAACCCCGGTGATCGCGCCGGCGACTAGCGTAAGCAGCGCAAAAAAAACGGAGTGGCGGCGGCAGTACTTGAGCAGCGCTGCATCTTTCTGGCGCCGTGCAAGACTCTCGGTCACGACCAGAAAGAAGCCTCCACCGACCGCAAAATGGGAGATGAAAACGTGCAGCACCGCGACCAGCGCGATCAACATGCCGCCGGGAATCGCGAGTTGCCAGTGTGGATAGTTCAAGTTTCAGACTCCTGGCCAAAGCAGATGATCCCCAGTATCTTCTACCCGCTGCCGATTGAAAGCAATCGCGAAAGCCGGACGATCGATTCGTCCCAAGGCGGGCGCTGCCGTGAGTCGTTTATTTCGCTCAGAGTGTGTGCGCAGCAGAAAGCGCTTCTCCGCAGAGAAGCGCTTCTTAAATACCCGTCTGGTTGACCCGCAGACGTTATTAATCTATTTACTTGAAGTATTCCGCATTCTTTTCGGTCGCGGCGGCCTTGTCAGCGGGCACGTCATCAGCAGTGAAGATTGCGTCAGAAGGGCATTCTGCGATGCACGCGCCGCAGTCCATGCACTCAGCCGGATTGATGTAAAGCTGGGTTGCTGCTGCATACGCGGCTTCAGTTTTAGTCGGGTGAATAGCATCTGCCGGACAGGAATCGACGCAAAGCGCGTCCTTCGTGCAGGCATCAGTGATGACGTGGGCCATAAAAAAATCTCCTTGCAGCTCCGGGACGGCGAATCTGAAATCTTGTAGCTTGCGTACCCGCGCGCATTTTTATCGTAACGGGTTGGGTAGCGGGATTCTGTGATTTGGATCACTTTTTATCTCAATTTTAATAGCATTAGCAGCCAACCTCAGTCCGGATACTTTCCGGGCTCTGCCCCTTTGCACGTAGCGTGCGCAGGCTGAGCGCATCGTGGCGCTTGGCAAGGCGTACCCCGCTCCCATCGGTCATTAATGAGCAGTGATAGTACTCTGGAGTCGGCAATTCCAGCGCACGTTGCAGCAGGATCTGACGGGCCGTCGAGCGCAGTAGGTCCTCGCCGCGCACCACCTCGCTGATTTGCATCGCCGCGTCATCCACTACAACGGCCAACTGATAGGCCGGTACGTCGTCACGGCGCCACACCAGGAAATCTCCGAACTCACGTCCAGCCTCAAACGATTGCCGGCCCCTCCGCTGGTCCACAAACTCAACCCGCTCACCGTCGGGGACACGAAAGCGCCAGTTCACTCCCGCAGGAGACGCCGCCGTCCATTGCTGCTCGCGACAAGTTCCCGGATAAATCGGCTCATCGTTGTCGTCATGAGGTGCACTGGCCGCCAGCGCCAGGTCCTTGCGCGAACAGAGGCACGGATAGATCCATCCTCCGTGCCACAACTTTCTCCATGCATCCAGGTAGAACTCGCGACGCTCACTCTGGGCATAAGGCCCAAACGCTCCTCCTGCATCCGGACCCTCCTGCCATTCGATCCCGTACCAGCGCAGGTCTTCAAACATCGCCTTGACAAACTCAGGACGGCACCGCCGCGAATCGAGATCCTCGTTGCGGAAGATCAGCACGCCCGCCTGCTCCCGCGCCCGCTCAAACGCCTGCCAGAATGTCCGGGCATGGCCGAGGTGCAAATACCCGGTCGGCGAGGGCGCAATCCGTCCACGATATCCCTGAGCTGTCGCCATCACCGTAATTCTATCGCCCGCCGTACAGAACTCTGCAACTGGAAAGGAAGGACAGCCTAAATGGTGAAAGTCACCAGCGGCATGGTGCAGCAAGGCATTAGTTTGAATGGGGCAGTTTAAACCTTGTTCATGGACGCCTGAGGAATCTCAAGTAGAAAGCTGCGAACACCAAGACAATGCCAATATTCACTGTCAGCCGTTCCCAGAATCGGTTCCTGAAGAACAGGAGATCCACACCGACGATGACGGCTGCCATCGCCACCCCGTAAAGCACGACAGGTAACTGTCTGCCCATTTCGGACTCCTCGCTTAAATCAAGAGCTCTCCACGATCTCCCGGGCCACGCGGACTGCGCTCAATATCTCGTCGAAGGTATTTATGGCAAACAAGCGCTTGTGGATTTCGTCCACCTTGACGGTCGTATTCAGTACCTCGGCGACGCTGAAATCCCGAATCTCGCAGCCACCGGAAAGTACATTTGTGCACTCTGCCTGCGATGACGCAACGCCGGAGCCGTAGACCTTCACCGCACCGTCCTGCCGGATTAGCCCGAACTCGAAGGTGTACCAATAAAGCCGGCCCATGCGTTCCAGCTTCTCTTCGCTCCCCATCGAGTGGCACACCCGCCCGTACTCCGCCACGGCATCGGCAAAGCGCTGGTTGGCAAACATCGGAAGGTGCCCCAGCGCGTCATGGAGAATGTCCGGCTCCGGCGTGTAGTCCATCGACTCGCGGCTGCGCAGCCAGGTTGTGGTCGGAAACTGCCGTGCCTCCAGCATCTCAAAGAACGCCCGCGAGGGCATGAAGCCTGAAACCGGCTGCACTCTCCATCCGGTCCGCTTTTGGAGCCGCTCACTCACCTCCGGCAGATGCGGAATCCGCTCCTGCTCCAGCCCAAGGGCATTCCAGCCTTCCAGGTATTCGCGGCAAGCGCATTGCTGCAGTTGCGCCATGCGGCGTGCGACCAACTCGCTCCAGAGCGCGTGCTGATCGGAGGTGTACTTGGCATAGTCCTGTTCAATCAGAAATGGCTTTGCGGCTACTAGCTCAGTATGTTCTAAACTCCGCATCGGTCCCCTCACCTGCCCCACGGAAGCTGGGACGATATCTGAGATGCCGTAACCGAGTGGTGCGGATCATAAATTGGGCTTGCGTTATCGCAGCCGGTGCGTGCCATTCCGCGCCAAACTTGTTAGGCTGTCTGTCGGAGACTCTCCCATGTCTAACTTTAACGATCAACCCGAGATTCGAATTCAGAACTCCGAAGATTATCGAGAAGGCTATTCCAACAGCGTGCAGGTCCGCATGAGTGTGTGGGATTTCTTTCTGGCTTTTGGAAAAGCTCTACCGGGGAATGGCCCGGGGATTGACCTGCTCAATTTTCAGGGAATCTACCTGAGTCCGCAGCAGGCGAAGGCGCTCTCGCTGATGCTCCAGCAGAACGTAGCAAACTACGAGCAGACCTTTGGCGAAATCAAACTCGATCCGCAGTTCGCACAGAACGGTCCCATCCACTAAATCCATGCCCCGGAAGACACCGCATGCATTCGCCGGAGGCTCGCTGGCTCCGGCTCTGCTTGCCTTCGGAGCCATTTTTGCCGCGCTCTGGCTGGTACACCTTCCTTTACTGCGCCTACCCTACTTTTGGGACGAAGCTGGATACTTCATCCCGGCGGCGCGGGACATCTTTCTTACCGGCGATCTCATTCCGCACACCACCTTATCCAATGCCCATCCCCCACTGGTGATGCTGTGGCTGGCACTCTGCTGGAAAATCACTGCCTACACGCCTCTGGTGACCCGCACGGCGATGCTGCTGGTTGCAGCGTTCGGGTTCACCGCGCTGTGGCTGCTGGGGCGGAGAGTGGCCAGCGCGCCGGTGGCCAGCGCCGCCGTGGTGCTTACCGCCTTGTCGCCCACGGTGTTTTCGCAATCGGCGATGGCGCAACTGGATATCGCCGCATTCGCCCTGGTGCTGTGGACGCTGTACTCGCACATCAGCGGATGGCGCTGGCAGGCCATCGCCTTTGCGGCCTTGGCCGCAGTGGCGAAGGAGACCACGGTCGCCGTCACCCTGACCTTGTTTGGCGCGGACCTGCTGGGCTGGTTCGCCTACCGGTGGTGGCCTGTGGTGGCCGGGAAGTGGTGCCTGCCACGGCGCAGCATGGCGCAGAGCGCGGCGTACCTGCTGGCGTTGCTGCCGCTGGCCGGCTGGTATGGCTATCACTTCCACCGCACCGGACACGTCTTCGGCAATCCCGACTATCTGCGCTACAACGTGGGGGCGACAGTGACGCCGCTGCGCATTGTGCTGGCGGGATTGATGCGGCTCTGGCACGTGACTGGCTACATGAACCTGTTTGTGCTGACCGCTGCCGCGCTGCTGGTGTTATGGGATGCGCGACGAACACCACACATCCGCCTAAAGAATGTGGGCCACCAACCAGATGCTTCCGCGCCTGCCATTCCGGCGAACGTGCTGTTGCTGCTGGCGCTGGTGGTGCTGGCCCAGGTGGTGGAATTTTCGATAGTGGGCGGAGCGCTGCTGGCCCGCTACATGATCCCGGCGATTCCGCTGGTGGTGCTGCCGTCGGTGAATGTGCTGCGGCGATACGCGCCGCGCTGGCAGTGGTGGATTGCCGGATGCGCCGCCGCATTCCTGGCCGCGCTGTTCTTCAATCCGCCGTGGTTCATCTCGCCGGAGGACAACCTGACATGGACCGAGTTTGTGCGGATGCATCAGCAGGCGGCGCGCTACGTGGAAGGGCACTATGCCGAGGATCGCATTATGACGGCGTGGCCGGCTTCGGATGAGCTGAATCGGCCGTTCCTGGGCTATGTTAAGCGCCCTCTGAGCGTGGTGCGGCTGGAGAACTTTACCGCCGGGGAGATTCTTCGCGCGCAGCAGCAGCCGGAGAGCTTCGACGTGGTGGTTGCGTTCTCCACCAAATACGAGCCACCACGCGGATTCTTCCAGTACATTCCGGGCTGGACAGCCATTCAAACCCGGTACTTCGATTTCCATCAGGATCTGCCGCCAGCCGCAATTGCGCGCCTGTTGCACGGGCGCATCGTCTGGAAGGACTCGAGTCCCGGAGTGTGGATTGCGGTGATTGAGATCGACAAGATCCGGAATGCGGAGTTGAAGTTCAGAGCGCGGAGACCTACCCCGCAGGAACTCTCCGAAACTTTCTTCGCAGGTTTAGAAACGGCTTTTCCAGAAAATTGAACGAGCATAAAGAGGCGAGATAAATGGCCGGGACGCGCCACAGGAGAGACCGTAGGCTGGAAACGGAGCTCGGGTACAAGAAGAACTGTTGCCAGAGATACATGCCATAGGAGATTCTGCCTACGTGCATGACGGCAGGTTGATTGAAGACGGTGCTTGCCATGCTGGCTTTACCTGCCACCAGGATAAGGATGGCGAAGGCGATGACGCCCGCCTCGATGGTGGGCACGGTCATGGAGAAGGCAGCGCGAGCCAGAGTGTGCCCTGTGTAGTGGCCCACGACGTAGGGTTCAATCCCCAACAGGAAAATTGAGGAGGCAAGCAGGACCGGGTTGGCAGGAACATTTTGTATGCGCTTCCGCCAGGACGGTGAATCCAGCAGAAATGCCGCCAGACAACCCATCATCAGGACGTCGATCCGGGTATGAAACATCTGCCACTCCTGGCCTCTCAAGGAAGGAAGCAGATAGTAATTCGCGACCCGAAGAGTGGGGCCGGACAGAGCCATAATCATGGCGAGATAGACGGACTTTCTTTTTGCGAGCAAGGCGAAAAGGCCCGGCCAAACCAGATAGAACTGCTCTTCCAAGCTCAGAGACCAGGTGTGGTGCAACCACCACGCGTAGTCTTCGTGGCCTCTAAACGGGTAGTTATGGGTAAAAGTGAAGGCGCGCAGAATATCCATACTGCTGATGGTGACGGCGTGAATGGATTTCAACATGATCACGCAGAGAATGAACAACCAGAATACCGGGAGGATTCGCAGCGCCCGCCGGATATAAAAGCTGCGCAGGGACACCGATCCGGTCTCTTCTTCTTCGCGTATCAGCAGCCAGGTGATCAGGGTGCCGCTGATGACAAAGAAGATCGATACACCTAGATAGCCCCAATAGTCCGTTAGGTCGCTCTGGTGTCCGCACACCCCTGCGCCGTGGCAGATGATGACCAGAAGAATGGAGAAAGCGCGCAGACCATCGAGTGAGGGCAGGTGATTCCGGGAAGATGGCTGGGTGGATTGGGGAAACGGCAGATGTGTCCGCGGCCGCGTTTGCTCAACTGTTGAGGTCACGAATTCGTCTCATCGTCCAATGGGCCGCCCATCTCGCCAGAATATTGGGATTGAGGTATTTTGCATAGACGGCAATTCGCGTGCCATCTATGATTTTTCGATGGAAGCAATTCGCAGCCGTGGCATTTATCTGGTCGCTAACCGCAAAAGCTCGGAGCATTGCCACAACCTGCTCTATTCCATTCGTCAGTGCGGCTGCCGGCTGCCGATCCGGATTATTCCTTACGGGGGAGAGCCGCTGCGGCTGCAGCATGGCTTCGAGGACGTGGCGCTGGTTGCCTCGGAGGATTTTCCGGCGGAGGGGCGGGCCTTTGCCGCCGCACTGCGGCGCAGGCTGCCGCAGTGCAGTCCTGGGCTGTTGCAGCGGTTTCTGTGCTGGTTTGGCGAGTTCGATGAGTTTCTGTACTCCGATAACGACATTGTGGCGCTGATGAACTGGGAGGAGATATTTCCCTTCCTGGCGGACTACGAACTGGTGCACGCCGACCAGGAGTACACGACCAGGGGCAAATTCAACCTGCGGCAGCCGAAACGCTTCGAAGAGCTGCTGGGGCCCGGGGCGCTGGATTGGGCGATGACCGCGGGGCATTTTCTGTGCCGTCGAACGCCTCGGCATACGGCTGACCTGTTAGCCGCCATTAGCTGGATGGAGGCTCATCCTGAGGTGCCCAAGTGGCACGATCAGGCGCTGCTGCACGTGACCCTAGCGCTGGCTAAATGGCCGACGCTGAACCTTTGCAAACCACCGCACAATTGGGCCAGTTCGTGGGCGGGCGACTACAAAGATTCATTCGATGTGCTGCGTACGGTTTCGGCGGCGCACCAGCCGATCAGCCACCTGCACTACTCCGGGGGCACGCCGAACGGCACCGCGCCGATTGATGAGCTGCTCTACGCTAATTTACCGGCCCGGGAGCGCAACCGGCATCTGCTGTGGGCACTGCTTCAGGAGACCAGCGGACTGGGCTCCGCCAAACGCCTGCTGCGGCGGGCGCGAAATAAGCTCAACGTATAGGCAAGGGCGGGGCTGAAAGCTGACACCACAGCCTCCTGTGCGGACGCTAAGCTGGACAACGAGCGGATCAGCAGCGCCTACTCTATCGCCAGCTCGCGGGCGCGGGTGAAGACTGCTTCGAACATGGGGATGGTGAGTTTTCCGGTGGCGGTGTTCTGGTTGGAAGGATGGTAGGAGGCGAGCAAGGTGATTCCGTTCGGCATAAGGTATTCGGCGGCGTGGGCAAAGCGGTAGCCGGATTTGCTGGTGATGATGGACTGGCGGCGCAGGGCGTCGAGGTAGGCGTCAAAGGCGATCTTGCCGAGGGCTACAACTACTTTCAACTGCTTTAGGGCTGCGAGTTCGCGGGTGGTGTATTCGGCGCAGTGGGCGATCTCGGCGGGCAATGGTTTGTTATCCGGCGGAGCGCAGCGGACAGCGGCGGTGATCCACAGATTGCGCAGCTCCATGCCGTCATCGCGGTCGAACGCGTTGGGCTGGGAGGCGAAGCCGAGGCGGTGCAGCACAGGGTACATGAATTTGCCCGATGCATCTCCGGTAAAGGGGCGGCCGGTGCGGTTGCTGCCATGGGCTCCGGGGGCGAGACCGAAGACCAGCACGCGGGCCTGGGGATCGCCAAAGCCGGGGACCGGACGCGCCCAGTACTCACAGGCCAAGTAGGCGCGGCGCTTCTCGCGGCCGATACGCTCGCGGTAGTCGACCAGGCGCGGGCAACGGCGGCAGCTCACGACCTCGTTATGAATCAGCTCCAGAAGCTGAAGAGGATTGTCTCCCATTTGACGTAAAGACCTCGGTTCCTAGGCTGCAATATACGCCTCGCAACTGCGAGGCAAAACCAGTGGAGAGGACACTCGCGTTCGCCCGCAGTATGGCTCCGGCACAACGATGAACGGAACGAGCGGCTCCGGAACCAATTCTACTGGGACCGCCGGGGAATCAACCGGCTCGAATACGGGCACGTCCCCGGGCTCGATGAGCAATCCGAGCGCTATGCCTGGAGCTTCCCCGGCCTCACCGGAACCAGGCACGGCCACGCCGCCCCCAGCCACCAGCTCTCCGGAGCCATCGACCAGCACTCCGCCGCCAGCGGCGACATCGCCGGCTCCCGGCTCTACCAGTCCGCGGTAATCCCGCTACTCGGAGGTTGAACTCCTCCGCTTGATCCTTTCTGGTGGCCCGTTTCGATTACGGGCCACAGTTTTTTCCGGACAGATTTTATTGGCCGCCGGTTTGACCCGCGCTTGCTTGGTCTCATACACTGAATCGTTCGCAGTTGGCGTTCGCGCCGCTGCACGTACTCACAGCTTGGAGCGAGCGGCCCCCCGGCCTCCGCAAATCTTTAGAAGACTTAAACTTAAGGCTACCCCATTGACATCCACTGATTTGACATCCAGCGATTCGACCCCTGAAGTAATCAAGAACTCGTGCGAGCGCGAAGTCTCGGTTGAGGTTTCCGCCGAAGCCGTGACCCGCGAATGGAAGAGCGCGGTTGCGCGCTTCCAAAAGCACGCCCGCATCCCCGGCTTCCGCAACGGCAAAGTACCGGCGACGATCATCCGCAGCAAGTTTGCCGATGAAATCAAGTCCGAAGTGGTGGAGCATCTGGTTCCCCCGGCGTTCCGCGAAGAGACCAAGAAGCAGAACCTGGTCCCCATCGGTCAGCCCCGGGTAACGGAGCTTGAACTGGAAGAGGAGAAGCCATTGCGCTTCAAGGCCGCCTTCGAGGTGCTGCCGACCATCGATGTGACCGGCTATAAAGATGTCAAGGTGGCGCACGAGACCATCGAAGTGAGCGACGAAGAGGTTCAGAAGGCGATCGACGCGTTGCGGGAGCAGAACTCGACCTACATCAACGTGGATGAGGATCGCGGCTTGGCCGACGGCGATTTCGCCTCGGTGGCGTTCAAGAGCACCAGCCAGGAAGAAGGCGCCGAGCCGGTCGAGATGAACGACGTACTGGTCGATATTGGTGGGGCGAACACGCTGCCCGAGTTCAGCAACAACCTGCGCGGAGCCAAGGCGGGCGAGAGCCGGAGCTTCGACGTGACCTATGCGGCGGACTTTGGCGACAGCCGCCTGGCCGGCAAGACGCTGCACTACGATGTCGAGGTCAAGGGCATCAAGAGCAAGTCCGTGCCGGAGATGAACGACGAGTGGGTGAAAGATCTGGGCCAGGAGAACATGAACACAGCGGACGACCTGCGCGCCCGCATCCGCGAGAACATGGAGCACGAAAAGAAACACCAGTCCGAGCACCGGGTCAAGGATCTGATTGTGCATGAGCTGACCACAAAGTTCCCGATCGACGTGCCCACGACGATGGTGGATAACGCGATTGACCAGCGGCTGGAGCGCGGCTTGCGATCGCTGATCGCGCAGGGTTTGCGGGCCGAGGACATCAAGCGCATGGACCTGAGCAGTTTGCGCAACGGCCAGCGCGAGGGCGCACAGCGGGACGTCCGCTCCAACCTTCTGCTGGAAAAGATTGCGGAGGCGGAAGGCATTGAGGTCTCCGACGAGGATCTCGATAAGGAGATTTCGGCGGCAGCACAGCAGTCCAAGCAAAACCCGCTGGCGCTGCGCAAGCAGCTTGAGGAGAAGAATGGGCTGGATGGATTGCGCCAGCAGATGCGCTGCGATCGCGCCCTGGATTCGCTGTACAAGCAGTCTGAGTAAATAGCTGGAAAGTTTCGCAATCGACCGCTCCGGTTGAGCATCGAATAGTGCGGGAGCGGTTTTACCAGGACCGGGATGGCGTTCCAACCCCGGTCCGCAAAGGAGCGGGATAATTATGCTTGTGCCGATGGTGATCGAGCAGACCAGCAGGGGCGAGCGTGCCTACGACATCTACTCCCGGTTACTCAGAGATAACATCATCTTTCTGGGCACCCCGATTGATGACAACGTCGCGAACCTGATCATCGCCCAGTTGCTGTTTCTCTCGGCTGAAGACCCGGAAAAGGACATTTCGCTATATATCAACTCGCCCGGCGGCTCTATCACGGCGGGCATGGCGATCTATGACACGATGCAGTTCATTCGCAATGATGTGGTAACCATCTGTATTGGACAGGCGGCCTCCATGGGCGCGATGCTTTTGGCGGCCGGTGCGGCAGGCAAGCGCTATGCCCTGCCGACCTCGCGCATCCTGATACACCAACCGCTGATCATGGGTGGCGGAATCTCCGGACAGGCGACCGACATCGACATCCACGCGCGCGAAATTCTGCGCATGCGTGAATTGATGAACCAGTTGATGGCCAAGCACACCGGTCAGATGCTGGATAAGGTGGAGCGCGATACCGAGCGCGACTTCATCATGAATGCGCAGCAATCCAAGGAATACGGCATTGTAGATGACATCATCTACAAGCATAAGTAGCTGACGCGGAAGGGGGAACGAGAGCTCCCCCGGTTTTTTGTTGGCAAATCCGGTTCGGCGGACGATGGAACCCAGGGAGTTGCGCTATTGTTTAGGCGAGGGTTCGAAGCGCTGGCAGGGTACCAACGGACGTGTCCTGTTGGACCATCGGCGTCAGGCATCTTACCTGCAGGTTTGCACCTCTTAAGTACGGTTGGGAGGATAATGTTGTAGGGTGGTTTCATCCGGAATGCCAGATCGAATTCCGGGCCTTACAGATTGTTCCAGGGCGAATCACAGAGCCCCGGCCCAGGGCCAGCTATAGATATCCGGGCTACCCGGGAATGCAATAGGAGTTTCCTAGTGAGATCCAGGTCTGGTTCTGACGAAGTATTACGGTGTTCGTTTTGCCACAAGTCCCAGGACGCGGTGGCAAAGCTGATCTCATCTCCATCCGACTATCCGCGCGCCTACATTTGCGACGAGTGCGTTGCGGTCTGCAACTCCATCCTGGAGGATGACCGCAGCGAGGCGCAGACTGCGGCCAGTCCGAATCACTTGCCCAAGCCGCAGGAAGTCAAGGCTTTCCTGGATGAGTACGTCATTGGACAGGAGCGCACGAAGAAGAAGCTGGCGGTGGCGGTTTACAACCACTACAAGCGCATCTACATGAACCGTCAGCGCACCAGTGAGATCGAGCTCACGAAATCGAACATTCTGCTGATTGGTCCAACGGGTACCGGCAAAACCTTGCTGGCCCAGACCCTGGCCAAGATGCTCGATGTGCCCTTTGCGATCGTCGATGCGACCACGCTGACCGAAGCCGGCTACGTGGGCGAGGATGTGGAAAACATCATCCTCAAACTGCTCCAAGCCGCCGACGGAGACGTAGCGCGAGCGCAGACCGGCATCATCTACATCGATGAAATCGACAAGATCGGCCGCAAGGACGAGAACCCCTCGATCACCCGCGATGTTTCCGGTGAAGGGGTTCAGCAGGCGCTGCTGAAGATTCTGGAAGGCACGGTTGCCAATGTGCCTCCGCAAGGCGGCCGCAAGCACCCGCACCAGGAGTTCACGCCGGTTGATACCACCAACATTCTTTTCGTGGTTGGCGGAGCCTTTGTGGGACTGGAGAAGGTCATCGAGCGCCGCATCGGTAAACGCGCGGTGGGATTCAAAACCGGCGAACAAGCCGAGCGCGAGCAGACCGGCAGCCCTCATAAGCGTGATGACGAACTGCTCCAGCTTGCCCAGCCGCAAGACCTGATCAAGTTCGGGCTGATTCCGGAGTTTATCGGGCGCCTGCCGGTGATGGGGGTGCTCAGCGATCTGGATGAGGCAGCCTTGGTCCAGATTCTGACGCGGCCCCGCAATGCCATCGTCAAGCAGTATCAGCGGCTGTTTGAGTTTGAGAACGTGAAGCTGCGCTTCTCGGATGAAGCGCTGACGGCGGTCGCACGCGAAGCTCTGAACCGCAAGGTGGGAGCGCGCGGACTTCGCATGATCCTGGAAGAGCTGATGCTGGACCTGATGTATCACCTTCCCGGTCAGAAGAAGATCAAGGAGTTTGAGGTCACGCGGGAGATGGTGGAACAACGCAATGTCTCCATGCCGCGAGTTGAGAAGCAGGCTTCATAGCCGGAAAATATGTGGATGACGCCCAGCCGCGGATGGCTGGGCGTCATTTTTGAACTTTGAATGCACGACCGGAGAGAGTGGTCGTCTCCGGAGAGTGGAAGCTTTATGGCCGATGCGAGCAATTCTCCCTCCTGTTGGGCTCATGCAAGCGAATGGCAACACTCCAGATACTTCCCTTTTCAGAGTTTCCGGGATAGGTTTTTAAACCCAATTCAGTATGATTCATTCGAATTAAGGCAGAATCGATTAGCATGGGCCAGTATTGCCGCCGATATGACGATGTAGTAGGCTCGAAATCAATCAGTGAGCCAGCGAGTTTGCGATTGCCTGAAACGCCGGCTGGCCACAATGGAAGTGAGGCTGAGTGAGCCTGATCAAAGAAAAATTCGAAACCCGCAAGCTGCCGATGATGCCAATCCGGGATGTTGTCATCTTTCCGTTCATGATGACTCCCTTCGTAGTAGGCCGCGAGTCCAGCGTGCGCGCCCTGGAAGAGGCTCTTGCGGGAGACAAACGTATCTTTCTCGCCACCCAGCACGACCCCGGTGTCGATGAACCCAAGCCGGACGAGATTTACCAGGTCGGCTGCATTGCCAACATCGTGCAGAGCCTGAAGATGCCCGACGGCAACATCAAGGTTTTGGTCGAGGGGATCGAGCGCGCCCGCATACTTCAGGTTACCGAAACCGACGGCTTTTATATGTCCTCGGTACGGGTGAACCGCTACACGCCGGAGATCACGCCGCAGGTGGACGCCACCATGCAACGCGTCTCCTCGCTGTTTGAGCAGTACGTGAAGCTCTGCCAATCGCTCAACCAGGAGACGATTGCCGCCACCGTGCGGGTGGACGATATCTCACGCCTGAGTGACACGATTGCCGCCAATCTCCAGCTTTCCATTGAGGAAAAACAGGAGTTGCTGGAGATCTTCGATCCAGCCGAGCGGCTGACTCGCGTCTCCGACGTGCTCGACATTGAGATCGAAAAGCTGAACATGGACCGCACCATTCAGTCGCGGGTCAAGCGGCAGATGGAGCGCGCCCAGAAAGAGTATTACCTCAACGAAAAAATTAAGGCCATCCAGAAGGAGTTGGGACGCGGCGAAAAGAGCGAATTCGACGAGCTGAAGAAAAAGATTGACGCCGCCGGGATGCCGCCCGACGTGCTGGAAAAGGCCACCCAGGAGCTGAAGAAGCTGGAGGCGATGCCGCCGATGTCGGCCGAATCCACCGTCTCACGCAATTACCTGGACTGGCTGCTGGCCGTTCCGTGGAAGAAGAAATCCAAGGAAATCCGCAATATCGACTTTGCCGAGCGCACCCTGAACGAGGATCATCACGGCCTGGAGAAGATCAAGGAACGCATCCTTGAGTTTCTCGCCGTACGCCAGCTGGTCAAGAATCCCAAGGGCTCCATCCTCTGCCTGGTTGGACCTCCGGGGGTTGGCAAAACATCTCTTGGCATGAGCATCGCCAAGGCTACCGGGCGGAAATTCGTCCGCATGTCGCTGGGCGGTGTGCGCGATGAGGCGGAGATCCGCGGCCACCGCCGCACCTACATCGGCGCCCTACCCGGCCAGATCATCCAGATGATGAAAAAGGCTGGAACTCGCAATCCGGTCTTCATGCTGGACGAAGTGGATAAGATGTCCAGTGACTTCCGCGGCGACCCGTCCTCGGCGCTGCTCGAAGTGCTTGATCCCGAACAGAACTTCATGTTTGTCGATCACTACCTGGACGTGGAGTACGACCTGTCGCAGGTCTTCTTTATCGCCACGGCAAATGTGCTGCACACCATTCCCGCTCCCCTGCAGGACCGTATGGAAGTGCTCCGGATGCACGGTTATACCGAACCGGAAAAGCTTGAAATCGCACGCCAATACCTGGTGAAGAAACAGCTCGATCAAGCCGGATTGACGGCAGCCAACATCCAGTTTGAGGATGACGCCCTGCGCGGAATTATCCGGTACTATACGCGTGAGGCCGGGGTGCGCAACCTGGAGCGCGAGATTGGCAACGTTTGCCGCAAGATTGCACGCTCGGTGGTTCGCGAGGGCGACAAATTTTCCGCCAGCATTTCGGCGGAGAGCTTGAACACCTACCTAGGCGTCATGCGCTTCCGGGATACGGCGGCCAACGAGAAGAGTGAGATTGGCCTGGTCACCGGGCTGGCCTGGACCGAGGTCGGCGGCTGCATCCTGACCACCGAAGTTGCCATCATCGATGGCAAGGGCAAACTGACCCTGACCGGCAAACTCGGCGACGTGATGCAGGAGTCGGCGCAGGCGGCGATGAGCTATCTGCGCTCGCGTTGGCAGCGGCTGGGCATTCCACGCGACTTCTATCGCAATGTGGATATCCACGTCCACGTGCCGGAAGGAGCCATTCCCAAGGATGGACCGTCGGCGGGAATTACCATCGCCACGGCCATCGCCAGTGCCCTGAGCAAGATTCCGGTTCGCCGCGATATCTGCATGACCGGCGAGATTACGCTGCGCGGAAAGGTTCTGCCCATCGGTGGATTGAAGGAGAAGCTGCTGGCAGCTCACCGCGCTGGAATCTTCGAAGCTATCTTGCCGGCGGAAAACCAGAAGGATGTAGCCGAGGTGCCGGACAACCTCCGAGCCGAGATGAAGCTGCACTTCGTGGACTCGATGGACGAGGTGCTACAAATCGCACTCGAACAGCCGCTGCCGGACATTCCCGTCACCAGCCCGCTGCCCGCGATCACTCCGCAACCAGAAGGAACAGAAGCCCGGCAATAGGGCTCTCGTATCTCGCACGCCAGCAGGCCCGCCATCGATTAGCGGGCCTGCTTTATTTCCTGCAAACTCGTCCGAACCTCCCTTCCTTCTGTGGAAAAGATTTTTGTATACGATGCAAAGCGCAACAGTGTAACGAAACCTCTCATATTGCGTTACGGCTCTCCTAAGCTATTGATTCCATGTGCTGACATAATACGGCCGGGCTAATATAACTCATTTGCATGTTGTATTTCACAACGTATAGCATTGTGGCGAATTTCTTCGATCTACCAATCGGCATAGCTAACGTACTTGTTTTACGTGAGATAGCTCTTGCGGCACGCGATGGCCACCGAACTGCATTAAGAAAAACGTACGCGGTAGCGAATTGGGAGCCGCGAAAATTCAAACAGGGTACCCCCAAAGGGGCGGAGGCTAGGCCAATGACAGTCATTCTCGTTCTCGCACTCTTCGTTACGTTCCTGGTGATTGAACGCTTCACCAATAAGAAAGCTCCCGAATACGTACTGCAGACCGCGCCTCGCGCCGAAGCGGGAATGCGCAAAGCTCAGCCCATCGTCGCCGGCTTTGAGATTCCGGAACACCTCCGCTTCCATCAAGGCCATGCCTGGGCGCTAGGCGAGAGCCCGAACCTGGTTCGCGCCGGTATCGACGACTTTGCCGCCAAGCTGATCGGCGCCGCCGAGGAGATCAATCTGCCGCAGCGCGGCCAATGGATTCGCCAAGGCCAGAAGGTGTGGAGCTTCCGGGTGAACGGCGAGCTGGTGGAGATGGTCTCCCCGATCGAAGGCACGGTGAGCGATGTGAACGACAGCGTGGTTCGCCATCCTGAGATGCTGACCGCGGACCCCTACGGCAACAGCTGGCTGATGACCGTGCAGAGCCCGGACGCCAAGACCAACTTCCGCAATCTGCTGACCGGCAACATGGCCCGCAGCTTGATGAACGACAGCGCCCAGAAGCTGGCCAAGTACATCCCGGCATCGGCCGGAAACCTAGCCCTGGCGCAAGACGGCGGCAAGGCTCACGGCGACATCGCCAAACTGCTTCCGGCCGACAAGTACGTCGAGATCACCAAGGAGTTCTTCCTGGCTTAACCAACCTGTTGTAGTCTTGTGCAACTCGCCCGGGGGAAGGCAAACCCCCGGGCATTTTTGCGCGTGGGAACGGGCACCAAAACGGGCTTGCAAGATATTCTCGGGCGGCCCCGCGGATCGATGGTACTTGGCAACGCCGGTTCGGCCAAGTCTGCGGCATTGGCAGTGGTGCGCCGGTTGTGCGAAACTGTTTGAGTTCAGAAGCTGGAACCGTGGTGCCACTCCTGGTGACGCCCGACACCACCTCCGCAGTGCCGCTGGTGCGGCGCAAATTCTGCATTCAGCGGGAGCTTTAGTTCAAGCCGGGATGGCGAAACTGGCAGACGCAGCGGACTTAAAATCCGCAGACCCGAAAGGGTTGTGGGGGTTCAAATCCCCCTCCCGGTACCAATAACTCTCTTACAATAAGTTGATTACGGCCGATTACTGTCGCAGTCCTGGCATACTTTTGTTGCCGGTGACAGCGGTGGATGCGGTTGTTAGGCGATCCGCTCAGCCGATGGAGGTACCTTTGAATACTGCTTGCGAAAATAGCACGGAGCGGTTCCACCGTATTCTTAAGGAGATGGCCGCGGAAACTCCTGACGGCCGGGCGGCGCGCTGGCGGGGACAGTTTGACCGGCTGGCTGGCCCCAGCGCGGACCGGCTTGTGTTATTCGGCACTGGCCAATTCGGACAATGGGTGCTGGAGCGGCTGCGCAATGCAGGAGTAGAGCCCTTGTGCTTTTCCGATAACAACCCGGCGCGCTGGGGCAGCCAAGTGAACGGCGTCGCGGTGTTGAGCCCCTCGGATGCGATACAGCGATTCGGGCGGACGGCTCTGTTCATAGTTTCGGTTTACAACGGCAGCGCGGCCCGAAGGCAACTGCGCGAGCTGGGATGCAGCCGGGTTTTACCAGCGACGCTGCTCTTCTGGAAGTATCCCCATAGGTTCATGCCGGAGCTGGGAATCGATGTCCCCGAGCGCTTGCTGGAAAGCGTGGAGCAAATCCGCGAGTGCTTCGCATTGCTCGCCGATGAGCCATCGCGGCAGGAACTCTGTGACCAGATCGAATGGCGGTATTGGATGAGACCGGAGTATCTGCCGCTCCCGTCTAACCAGGGCGAACTGTATTTTCCGAGCGAACTGGTGGCGGAGGTCGACGAGGAAGTTCTCGTCGATTGCGGGGCATTTGACGGCGACAGCATCCGCAGCTTCATGCGGCGAAAACAGAATTTCCGCCATGTATACGCACTCGAACCGGATGCCACCAACCTGGAAAACCTTCTGGCGTCAGTCGAGCAGTTACCCGCGGAGATTCGCGGGAGAATTACCGTCTGGCCGTATGCGCTGGGAGACAAAGACGAAAAGGTTTACCTTGTGGAGACGCACGATGTCGCATCCAAGGTGAGCTCATCGAGCGAAGGGGTCGCAATCGAGTCGCGCAAGCTGGACTCATTACCGTGGCAATTCAGGCCCACTTACATCAAGATGGACATCGAGGGTTCGGAGCCATGTGCCATTGCCGGTGGAGCGGCGCTGTTGAAGAATGAACTGCCGGTTCTGGCTATCTGTCTCTACCATCGCAGCGAACATTTGTGGCAAATTCCGAACCTGATTTATTCGCTTGCGCCAGATTACTCGCTCTATCTGCGGCGCTATGCCGAAGACTGCTGGGAGCAGGTTTGTTATGCCGTGCCGCCGAAGCGCAGGAAGGTCCTCTGAGTTGGTAATTGGATGGGACGCATGATGGTTGCTGCGCAAGGATATTACCCGATCTATTTCACTGCTCGCCACGAGCCGCTCTAGCGCTGACCTGCAATGCCGGGTTGACGAATCGTCGGGCAGTGTCTGGGGCCACCGCCAACCTGATTGCGTGATGCAATTCTTGCGTGCGCACTTGTTTCATCATCTCCTCGACAATCGTGCTCGTATCATTCCTCCAGCGAACCTGGTGTGGGTACCGCTGCACGCAAGTGACTCCCGCCGCTAGCGGATTCGGCTCTCCTCCCGGGGCGCTAAAGTGTGGTGGAGATCCAGTCGATGTTTGGGTAGGAGGATGGCACGCATGCTACCACCGGTCAGTAGTCCTATCTGGAAAAAGCTGGTGAGCGGGGAGAAGCAACTGAATAGTAAGAACCTCGTCATCAATATGCTTCTCACCAATTGCCGGGTTCGCTACAAGTTAGATCCCACTACGGTCCCCGAGCTTGTTAAACACGCTCACGGAGCTTTCTCAAAGTTCGAGTCAACACTCGAATCTGAAATTGCACAACTGGTTTCCTGAGGATATAAAAACATGCTGCATTCGATTACCGAAGTGAATCGCAAGATCGCAACCGGCAAGCCTCTTCTGTTAGCGGGAAGCGAAGAGGCGCTTCGTCAACTCACAAAAGGCAACTGGATTGGAGGCACAATCCCGTACTTCATGGACGAAGCGGGAGGAGTGTGTTCTGAGTCGCTGATTTTTGTAACGGAACTGCCGGCGTTCACCTGTGCAGAAGAGATTCGGGAATACACGCCGGAGACCCTGCGGAATGTATGCAAGGATGCACCGGAGAACGGTGTTTCGTTCATCATTATCCCGGCTGGAAGCCCGCTCCACACGGCCTATGCCCAGGATGCTCCACGCTACGATGGCCTATTCATAAAGCCGGTTGTTGGCTGGATCTCAGGAGTTCATTTATCGCAGTTGGGCAAGCAGACTCCCAAGGTCTTCAACGGGATCACCGGGGCAGCGTCGTCCGAAGTTGCGGTGGTGATGCACGTGTCCTTACCGGCGAACAAGCTCGCAACCCTCGAAATCGTGAACGTCTTCAAGCCGGGATCAGGCGACACAATCACGTTTCCGAGTGCAGGCTTCGCGGTCAGCGAGTGTGAGATCAACGGGAAGCGCCGGAACTTTGCCGAGTACATGACCAGTACAAAGCAGAGCTCCCAGATTCCACTCACCGCCGACTACAACACCAGCATCGTGAATGTGAGTGTTCAGAGCATTGACGAAAAAGCTGGGGTTGTGAACTTATACGCTCCCGTATTTCCTGGGATGGAGTACAAGTTCGGTGCGCCAGTTGCGGACTACCTCAGTGAATTCAGTGTTGCTGCCGGAAAAGAGAATGGTCCTGCTGCTTTTTCCTGCAACTGCATCTTGAATTATCTCTATGCCGGACTGGAGGGCAAGCGTACCGGCACCATCACCGGGCCGATCACGTTCGGTGAAATCGCTCACCAGCTTCTAAACCAGACCGTCGTGCGCCTCTTCATTCGGGAGTTGGCTTAGCCGGATTGTGGGGAAAAATAAGTGGGTGAGGTGATGCCGATCCGGGCGCGAAGTATCCTCGCGTCCGGATCGGGATGTGGTTGAAAGTTTTTGGAAGCTTCAGAACAACTCAGTGTTGTGAAACGTGGTGCCGCGGGTACAGCGTTGCAGAGTGTGACCCGCGAAGGAGTAGCAGAGTTTGCTCAAGGGGTTTGTTACGCGGCTTTCTTGGTGCGAACGCCCTCGTCTTGATGCTGCGGCTGACTGATCAGTGGCCAGCTAAGATCGAAACCACTCGTCATCATGGTCTCGCAATGTGTTTCGGTTCCTAGTGAGACTTTCTTCGACCTCTGGCTCTCTCCGGGCCGCGAAATCAAAGGGTAGCTGAGATCGAATCCACTTACCATCTTCTCAATTGACACGCAAAAACCTCCATACTTCCTGACAGCATGAGATTCTCCGTTCTGTGACCCCGATGCCATATATTTTGCTTTTTTTTGCACTCACGCCTGCTACTTACCCCAGCGGAATTTGGCCCGTTCCAGAGGATTTTGCACTTGGATTTGGCGCTGATAACAAGGGTTCGGGACTAATGGGGACTTATACAAAAAGTGACCGCAATCACAGATAAGCACCCAATGTTGAGCTATTCTTCGAATCAAATGACGCAGCTTATCCCATTCCGCCGCTTGCAAGAGTCTCCAGGCACTTGTCCAAAAGCCGTACATTCTAACGGGATGGGAAAGCTCATTCCATTTCCCCGCAGGCCGGCAACTCCGAATCAGGAAACTGCATCGCAGGCCAGGGATAAGTGCTCGTCGTGCCAATATTCCGCGAGCTCGGAATGCGTCCCACAGCTCTGCCAAAAGTGACGCGAGTTAACTGCCGCAGCTTGTAGCCCAGGGTTACACTGCGCCGCATCCTGCACTTCTTTTCCTTAGCACGTTATTTCTGATTATCGTGGCGATTGGTTCGTCAGGCCAGGCGTATGGAGCGGGCAGACCGTACCCACGGCGGTGCGCCCGCATCAGCTCCGAATCGCACACTCCATTGGCGCGAGGCAGGAATTCTTCGCCTGAAACGGCATTTTGAAAGCCTCGCTGAAGGTATTCTTTTACGATACATGCTGGAGAATTACACGGCAGTTTCGGCGCATGGGATTGAAAAATAGGAGTGCGGACCCGGTTTTCGGGTTATTCTTCTTAAGATTCGATTGAGTTGACGCAAGCTGTGCTCGCGCTTCAGGACGAAATAGTATACTTTATACATTCCGGCGAGGCGGCTCCCGGGCAAGGTCCTCAACCTAGCTGAGGAGCGATCTCCTGCAGCCGGACAGAAGTGGTTTCCATAGGGATGGTTCCGTGGGGAAACGCATTGGCGGTCGCGTGAGTCCCGGATACTGACCGCTGCTTCCCTTCAACATGTGTTACCGACGGCGACGGGATGTTGCCGTGATTGTAAGTGCCTCATTATCACAAAATATCGGGAGTTATTTAGATGAATAAAGAAGTTCAGAATGCCCCCCTGGCTCAGGCGAGCAGCGGGACTGCGGAGATGCTCCAGGACGAGCATCTTTTGGTCGATCCGGCGCACGACATTTTGCGCTCCGAAAGTCTGCCCCTCGACGCAATCTTCAAACCGAAGTCGGTCGCCCTGATCGGCGCATCCGAACGCACTGGAAGCGTCGGCCGCATGGTTCTGAGCAATCTGATCAGCACCCCGTTTGGCGGCACCATCTACCCGGTGAACCCCAAGCGCAGCAACATTCTCGGCATTCGCGCCTACAAGAATCTGAATGACCTTCCCGAGCGTCCTGATCTCATCGTAGTCACTACTCCATCGGACACCGTGCCTGCTCTCATCGAGGACGCGGTGGGAATCGGCGTACCCGCAGCTATCGTCATCTCCGCCGGTTTCAAAGAGGTGGGAGAGCAGGGCCAGGAGTACGAGCGCCAGATTAAGGAAACCATCCGCGGCAAAATGCGCCTGATTGGCCCGAACTGCCTGGGCGTGATGAACCCGGTCACTGGCTTCAACGCGACCTTCGCGCATACCGTGGCGCGTCCCGGCAATCTCGCCTTCATCAGCCAGAGCGGCGCGCTCTGTACCGCCGTGCTGGATTGGTCGCTGCAGACGATGGTCGGGTTCAGTGCGTTCATCTCGATTGGCTCCATGCTGGACGTGGGCTGGGGCGATCTGATTACGTACTTCGGAAACGATCCGCGCACCACTTCGATCGTGGCTTACATGGAATCCATCGGCGATCCGCGCAGCTTCCTCAGTGCCGCGCGCGAGGTCTCCCGGACCAAGCCGATCATCGTCATCAAGGCGGGACGCACCGCGCAGGCCGCCAAGGCCGCCGCTTCGCACACCGGTTCGCTGACTGGCAGTGACGACGTTCTGGATGCCGCTTTCCGGCGCAGTGGCGTGCTGCGTGTGGATTCCATCAACGAGATCTTCGATATGTCCGAAGTCCTCGCCAAGCAGCCTCGCCCGAAGGGTCCGCGGCTTTGCATCGTCACCAACGCTGGAGGTCCGGGTGTGCTCGCCACCGATGCGCTGGCCCGTGGCGGCGGTGAACTCGCCGACCTCTCACCGGAGTCGCTGGAGAAGTACAACCAGTTCCTGCCCAGTGCATGGAGCCACAACAATCCGGTGGACATTCTCGGAGACGCTGAACCGGAGCGCTATGCCAAGTCGCTCGAAGTGGCGGCGCAGGACCCGAAGATTGACGGCATGCTGGTTATCATGACTCCGCAAGGCATGACCGATCCCACGCGTATCGCCGAGAACCTGAAGCCTTACGCACATTCCCTGGGCAAGCCGGTGCTGGCAAGCTGGATGGGTGGAAGTCAGGTGAAGTACGGCGAAGAGATCCTTAACCGCGCAGGGATTCCGACATTTGCCTACCCGGATGCCGCGGCGGAAGCCTTCAACTACATGTGGAGGTACGCGTCCAACCTCAAGAGTCTGTACGAGACACCGATTGCGAATCCGGCGTCGGATCAGATCGACCGCGCCAAGGTCGCCGAACTGATTGCCTACGTGCGTAAGTCTGGACGCACGATCCTGACTGAGTTTGAATCGAAAGAGCTGTTGAAGGCCTATGGTATTCCGGTCACCGAGACTCGCATTGCTACCAGCGCCGAAGAGGCGGTAGAAGCCGCCACCGCGATCGGTTATCCGGTGGTGCTAAAACTGCACTCTGAAACCATTACCCACAAGACCGACGTAGGCGGCGTGCAGCTCAACGTCCGCAACGCGGATGCGGTCCGCACGACCTACAACGTGATCGAGAGCTCGGTGCGCGAGAAGGCCGGCGAAGGCCATTTCCTCGGCGTGACCGTGCAGCCCATGGCCAAGCTGGATGGCTATGAAGTCATCCTCGGCTCGTCGCTCGATCCGCAGTTCGGACCGGTGCTGCTGTTCGGTTCCGGCGGCCAACTGGTGGAAGTCTACAAGGACAGCGCGCTCGGACTACCGCCGCTCAATACCACGCTGGCCCGCCGCATGATGGAGCAGACCAAGATTTATGGGGCACTCAAGGGAGTACGCGGCCGCGCGCCGGTTGACCTGAATGCGCTGGAAGAGTTGTTGGTCCGCTTCAGCCAACTGGTGGTCGAGCAGCCGTGGATCAAGGAAATCGACATCAATCCCCTGCTGGCTTCGCCCGAGCGCCTGCTGGCACTCGACGCGCGCGTGGTTGTCTACGGGCCGGAGATGACCGAGGAGATGCTGCCGAAGACCGCGATCCGCGCCTATCCTCACCAGTACGAGGGCACGTTTAAGCTGAAGGACGGCACCGAACTAGCGATTCGTCCGATCCGTCCGGAAGACGAACCCGCCATCGTCAAATTCCACGAACACCTGAGCGAACGCACCGTCACCAGGCGTTACCTGCAACCGCTGGCGTTGTGGCAGCGCACGGCGCACGAGCGTCTCACCCACATCTGCTTCATCGACTACGATCGCGAAATTGCGCTGGTGGCCGAGAAGAGGAGCGCGGATGGGGAGTCCGAGATTGTTGCGGCGACCCGCATGAACAAGCAGCACGGAACAACCTCTGCCTTGATTGCGGGTATTATTCGCGATGACTACCAGCACAAGGGACTCGGCACCGAACTGTTCCGCCGCCAGCTTGATATTGCACGTGCCGAAGGCTTGAAACACGTGCTCTGCAACATGCTTGCAGATGACACTGTGATGCAGACGATCTGCAAGAGAGTCGGGTTACGGGTGACGACTACGAAAGACAATTTCCTCCAGGCGGAGATTGACCTGTAGGCCACAATTTGACGTGGAGGTAGGGGAAGGCATCCGGAGACTCGGATGCCTTTTCTTTTGGCGCTCGACCCGGCTCCGTGCGACCAGTCTCCGTGCGATCAGAAGAGCAGGTTTTCGCCGACCCGGTTAACAGCAGCGGCGTCGATCTCCGCCGCGCACTCGGCATCGTCGTTCTGCACTTGGTTGACGCGCTGGCTCACCCGAAAGCGTCGATATCCGGCCGCGCGAGCTGCTCTGATCTGCTACCTCTTGCGCTTGCGCAACAGCACATCGAATGAGACTACGCCCGTCTGGTCGCGCACGCCCACGATGGAGACGTTCTTGTTCACGTTGTACTCAAACTGAATGATCTGCTGTGCCGACTGATTCAGGTTGGTGATGTAGGTCAGCGTCAGTTTGTTGGAAACCTGCTGCTCCACCGTGACCCGGGCCAATCCGGCGCTCAGTGCTCCGCCCACATTCGGGTCGATCTTCAACCGGCTCACCCCAAACAAGCGCTGCACCCGGCTGCTCACCGTCGCATTCAGCGCCTGCCCCAGCAGCGCCGTGGATGCGCTCTCGGAGACCGTGGGCTGATATTGTGACGTGCCCATCATCGCCGGATTCGCCGTCTCCTCTGCCGTGCGTCCCAAGGCCAGCAGTGAAATAATGTCGCTGCTCGACAGCGGCGGGTCCGAGCGGTAGGAGGGCGTTAGTTTGTTGATCGGGCCCTGGAAGCCCAGCGTAATGTCGTAATCGCGCACTCGCGCCGAGAGTTCCATATCGAGCGTGGGTTCGATCCGCACCGGGTTGGTAAAGGTAACGTCGCCGCGCTCAACCCGGTATTTTGTGCCGTTGAATTCGAGGTTCCCTTCCAGCAGATTCACCCGGCCTAACACCACCGGACGCGACGCCGTTCCGCGCATCCGCAGATCCACGTTCCCGCTCAATCGTGCCAGAGAGGTCTGCACCTGTAGCTCTGGGGTCGAGGTCACGTGCACATCCAGGCGCACGTTGTTGAGCGGCGAATCGATCTTCTGCGCCGGAGCACCGCGTATTCCCTTCACCAGGTAGGTGGCAAAATCAAATTGCGGATTCACCCCCAGCCGCGTCACCGTTACGTCGCCGGAGAGCACCGCATTCTTTGTCGAACCGGTCAGCGTCAGCGATCCGTCTGCGGTCGAACTCAATCCTTCCGGATAGCGCAGTCGAATATCGCGCCCGCTCGCCGACAGATTGAATCCCAGCCCTTGCGACGGCAGAAATGTGATGAAGCCTCCGCAGTGCACCAGCCCGCCTCCGGTGCGCGCCGTCAGCTCCTGCACCTGCAAGCGGTCTTCGTTAAAGATCAGCGTGCCGGTAACGTCGCTCAGTCCGTTCGTAAAATCGATGTAGGTAATAGAGCCGTTCTGCACGTTCAAGCGTCCGCGCATCGAAGGCCGCATGAGTGTCCCGTTCACCTGCAGATTCAGGTTCGCCACTCCGCCCGCCATCAGATTGGGATCGGCGGTCTCCAGCAGCTTCAGGTTCAGGCTGCCATCGGCGCGCAGGTCGATCTCGCGCTTGCCGCCCAACTCGATCTCCCCGCTCACCTGCAGAAAGCGTGTGCCCTGCTCGCCGGCGACGCGGAACTGCTCGATCCGCACCACCTCGTTCGCCATCTTCAGGCGAATGGGTCCGTCGTTCGTCACTGCGATTCCGCCATAGTTCGCAGCCCAGCGCTCCACCAGCACATCGGCAGTCATGTCTTTGGGATGCAGCGCCTCGCCGGATGCTTCGATGTGCATCTTCAGCTCGGATGGGCCGCTGTGCCTGAGCGGCAGGTAGGACTCAAGCAGCGGATTCAGATTGGCGCTCTGCACATCGCCCGTGATGTGCATCGGCATCTGTTCGCGCAGATGGATCTGTCCGTCCAGCTTCACCTCCGCCAGCTTGAAGTTCGAGCGCGCCGTCAGCGTCATCTCCTCACCGTGGGTGACCGCGTCCACATTCATGTCGCCAATCCTCTGCCGGTTCACCGCGAGATTGCGCAAGCGTAGCCGCCCGTTGATCACCGGCGCACCGGGCGTGCCCTCCCCGCTGGCCTCAAACGTCGCCTGCCCGGTGGCGCGTATCTTCCCCTCGCGCACCGCCCGCAGATTTTCAATCTTCACCTCGGTACCCTTCAGGTCAAAGCCAAACTCGCTGGTCTGCACGTTGATTCGCGCGTCGCCGCTCAATTGCATCAAATCGCTTTTCACCACGATGTTGCGCAACTGCGCCTGATTCTCCGTAAAGTTCACCTCGGCGGTCGCCGAATGCACCGTCTGGCGCCATGCGGTCCCATCCTTCATGGCAATGCGCCCGCTGCCGCTCAGGTGGGTCTCCGTGCCTTCCACGTGCACGTCCCCGCTCACCTGCCCGGTCACCGGATAATTCGATCCCACCAAGCCCTGCAACTCGCTCGCGTCGGCGTTCTCCGCCTTCACATGGGCGGAGAAAGGTTGGCTCGCATCGTAGCTTCCGTTGGCCAGCGCCACGCTGGCATCCAAGCCAATCTTTGCGCCTCCACGGCGCAGCAGACCGTTACGCAAGCTCTCGTGGGTTGCCGAATACTCCACGTCGCCCTCCAGCAGCTCCCAGCGAGTACGCACCACGCGCTCCACCGGAGCCGCCCCGGCCACCGCTTTCTCATGCCTACGCAGCACTGTCGTAAAGTCGTGCAGTTCCAGATGCCCGGCCAGCGCCGGCCGCTCCAGCCTCCCCAGCACTGTTCCCTGAAATTTTGCGCGCCCGCCGAACTCGACCGGCAGGTCCTGCGCCCGGCTGCCTCGCCAGTCGGTCACCACCGGCGCCAGCTCAGAGAAGTCCATCGTCATCGCATCCAGCTTCAGATCGGAGTTTGCCGACAACCGCCCGCGGGCTGAAAGACGCGACGCCCGAGTGCTCGCCTCCACGCTGTGCAACTCGCAGGACTGGCCCTTGAAGTCCACCGTGGCCTGCACCACCGCGGTCACCGGCAGTTCCCCGGCGCGCGCCACAGGATGCACCCGCACATCTCCATCCATCCGGGCGTTCAGCGGACTGCCACGCCAGTTCACCTCCAGCGTGCCCGCCGTCGAACCGGCCAGGTGCAACCGCTCCAGCGGAAGATGATTGGTGGAAAAGGCCCGCAACGCCTGCGCCAGCTCAACCCCGGTGACTTCCAGCGCGATCTTTCCCACCGGCTCTTTGCCGGGCAAATTGCTGGCGTCCAATTTTCCGGTCACCGTACCACCCAACGCGCTGGCAAAGATCGACGAGACATTGAAGTGCTCACGGTCCAGCGAATATGCAATGCCGCCGTTGATTCTCTCCAGCCGCAAGATCGGGTTCGCCCAGCTCACGCCTGCCGCCTGCGCCCGGCCAACCACGGCATATTCCGCCCGATTCCAGCGATAAGTTCCCTCCCCATACGATTGCATGGCCCCGCCGCGCAGCTCCCCGTAACGCGCCAGACGCGCCAGTTCGCCCAAATCTCCCACGGCACGGTAGGCAAATTGCGCCACCGGAGAGTTCATTCCAGTCACGGCGCCGACGGCCTCGACCCAAGAACGCCCCGAACTCACTCGCAGCCGCGGCACTTCCACGCGGTCCTGGTAGAGCCGGAACCGAGCCTCGGCACTCACCGTCAGCGGCTCCCATTCCGGCAACTGCATCCGCACCTGCCCTACCTTCGCCACGCCTTCGTAGGAGTGGTCCGCCACGCGGTAGCCGAGTTCGAGGGAAACGTCGTCGGCCACACCATCCAGCTTGATCTTTTGGTCCTTCCACTGCAGCAGGCCATCGATCAGCGCCGCGTGGTCCATCGCCAGCCGCAACAACCTGGCGGTCGCATCCGCCCTCGTTGCAGACGGCAGCCTGGGCTCCGGAAGATTCGTCGATCCGTCCTTGTACACCTCCACGTAAACCAGTGGCCGCAGCACACTCAGCTCGTGGAAGGCGAGCCGCCCGTGCAGCAGCGGCGTCAATTTCACCCGCCCGCGCACCTGCTCCACTCGCAGCAGCGGAACCTCCCGTGCCGCCTCTTTGCCGTGGATGGTCATGCCGTACAGCTCAAACTGCAGCTGCGGAAGCGTCCACTCGACCCGCTGCAACTCCACCCGGCCGCCGGTTGCGCGCTCCACCTGTGCCACCACAAGCTGCCGCACCCGCTCGTGGAATTCCGCGCTCTCCTCATACCGGGCTACCGCGCCCACCAGGATGAACACCAGTACCAGTCCCACCGCCATCATCCAAAGCAGAATCCGCACGCTCTTCCGGAGTAGAGCGCCTGCTGCGCCCTTCGCCACTACAGTCGTGTTCTCCGGCGAGATCTGCACGGAATTTCCTTGCTCTGAATCTTGGCTCATCTTCCTCTCAAACCCACTCTCGAACCCGCAATCTGCCTCAGTGCTTGCCTCTGCGGTTCCGTTCCACTACCGAACGGCGTCCCACAACACCTGTACCCGGCTCTGCGTGCGCAGAGTGTCCAGCCACTTCTCCATCTCCTGGTTCATCTTCTGCTCCGTCAGCAGTTCGCGAATCTTGGATTCCACCGCCCCCACCGTCTCGGGCGTCTGCCCTTGCGCCTTCACCTGCGGAGCCAGCACCTGCGCGTAATAGTCTTCCACCTCCGCGCGGGAAACTCTCACCAGCGGCCGCACCCGGAACTCCATAAACTTGAGAATCTCCAACTGCTCCTGTACCAACCAGCGCAATTCCGCCATTGAGAGCCCGTAGCCAGTCAGTGTAGCGCTCCACTTCGCGTCGTCCGCCACCAGCCAGGCGGCGCGCAGTTCGCCAATGCGGGCGTCAATCTCAGAATCCGTAGCTGGAGCCGTTCCCTGCATCTGGTCGCGCAGCATCCGGTTCTGCACCAGGTGCTCGAAGGCCGATCGCCGCTCTGCCTCGCCCAGATCCTTCAGTGCGCGCCGATTCTCCAGGGCTTCAAAGCGCATCTGCTCGTCCAGATCGCTCCAGGTCACCAGGTGGCCATTCACCACGGCGATGATCCGGTCCACCACCTCCGCGTGCGCCGTTGTGAGCAGCAGCGCCAGCACCAGAGACACGAGATGTCCTTTGCGTATCATCAGAATGTCTGCCCAATGCTAAAGTAAAAGTTGAAGTGTCGCACCTGCTCGGAATAGGGCAATCCAGTCGGCGGTTCCTTGACTGGAAACACCGGCGGATTCAGGTTGTAGCCCACGTCCATGCGGATCGGCCCAATCGGTGTCCGATAGCGAACTCCGGTTCCCACCGCCTGGGACATATAGCTGAAGTCGCAGGTCGCCGCCGCGCTGGTGTCGCGGCAGCTCTGTTGATCGCGCTGAGAGAATCGCCACAGGTTCTTCCACATCTGGTTCGCGGTTCCAAAGGCATTGCCCATATCGTGGAAGAGCACAAAGCTCAAGTTGTCTCCCACGTACGGCAATGGCGCCGGAGGCAGCCTCAGCTCAATATTGTTGACGACCATGGCGTTACCACCCAGTGGCGCACCAGAGAACGGATCGCGTGGCCCCGCCTGGTTAATGGCAAAGCCGCGATGCGAATTCGACCCGCCCACAAAGTAGCGCTCCGGCAGCGGAATGAAGCCCAGACTGCCGTACGGACTCTCCACGCCGATACGCAGCGAACGGGCGAACACCCACGTCCGGTGAAACTTCGTGTACGTCGCGTTCTGCACCAGCAATCGGCCAAAGTCCGCCTCTGAGCCGAAGAAGCTCGACGCAACACCGATGTCGGAGGTGTTATAGGTGCCTTTGGTGGAATTCACCGGATCGTCGCGGGTGTCCCGCAGATACGTCAAGCTCGGCATGCCCACCCGCACCGGCTGCGAGTAGATCGGGATCAGGTCCGGGCTGAACCCGGCCGGGAAGCTGTTCGGATCTACCTTAATGCGGCGGTAGGCGAAGCGATACAGCAACTGCGTCGCCTTGGTCGCCCGCTCTGTCAATTGAATCGAGCCTTCCAGCCGGTTGCTGGTGAAGGTGTTCACGTCGCGGGTGTTGTCGTACAGCGCCGTTAACGTCATCCGCCAGTTCGGCAGATCGAACCAGCGCGGCTGGTCGAAGCTCATCGAAGCCCGTTTTTCCAGTGTGCCGAAGTGCGATTTGAAGATCAGCGACTGGTCGCGCCCGCGGAAGTTGATCCGCGTTACCTCCAGGATCACCCGGGGGCTGACCCCGGTCTCACCTTGCGGTGAACCACCCTGCGAGGTGTTCAGCCCGGTTCCAATTTCCATGCCGAGGCCGTAGTTGATCGTCCAGCGCTTGGCTTCCTTGATCTGGAAGAGTACGTCCTTGTCTTTCTCGTCGCCCTCCGGATTTTTGATCGCAGTCTGCACTTCGTTGAAGATTCCCAGGTCATACATGTTGCGCTGGGTCTGCAGCATCTTCTCCTGGCTCAGCGGCGCGCCCTGCTGGATCACCACGGCCCGGTTCACGATGTGCGGCTTGGTGTGCTCCACGCCGCTCACCAGGACGCGGTTCACATACTCCCGCTCGCCTTCGTGCAACTCATAGACCACGTCCATCCGGGTGTGTGCGGCGTCAGCATAGGTGGCCGAGCTCTCCAGTTGCACCGACGGAAAGCCGCGGTTGAAGTAATCATTCATCACCACTTCACGATCCTCGGCCACCGCAGCTTCGGAGAACGGCTGTCCGGCCTGGGTGTTGATCAGGCTGCGGATCTCTTCCTCGCCTACCGCGTGCGCTCCCCGAATCCCCAGGCGACCCACCAGCACCAGCGGCCCCTCGTCCACCTTCACCACAATCTTCATCTCGCCGGGAGCGTCGTCGTAGTCGTTCAGGATTTCGCTGCTCACCTTCACCGACTCGTAACCGTTTGCCAGATACAGGTTCTTGATCGCTTGCAAATCATTCGCCAGGATCGCCTGGCTGTAGCGCCCATGCGGCTGCAACATGCTGGCAACCTGGGTTCCCATACGCTCCCGCAGGGTCGCGGTGTCAAAGCGCTTGTTCCCCACTACATCAATAGCCCGCAACTTGTGGCGCTGGCCGCGTTGGATCGAGTACACAATGTGCTCCCGGTCGTTCTTCGTGTCCTCGTCCTGCTGTACCTGCACCACGGCATCAAAGTACCCCAGCCCCTGCAGATAGTCGCGCAGGTTGCGCCGTCCCTCGTTCAGCAGATCCTCATCCACCGCGTGCTCTTCGTAGACTGGCACGTAGCGCCGCAGCTTCGCGCGGCTCAATGCCATGCCTTCGGCGCGAATGTCCACCACTGGTCCGCGCTCCACCTCGAAGGTGTAGTCCACCGTGTTGCTTTCCGGGTGGAAGACCGGCACGGCCGCCGTCAGTTGCGCCCGCAGCCGGTGTTGCTTCACATATCGTTTGCGCAGCCGTGCCACCGCGTGTTGCAGCAGATCGCCGCGCACTCGCGTTCCCGGCCGCATCTTGCAGATCTCGGCCGCCATGTCCGCGGACAGCCCCGGATCGCCCTGGACCGTCAGTGTGCCCACCTGCGCCACATCGCCCGCCGCTACTTGGAATTCCACGTCCACCTGCTGCGTGTTCTCATGGAAGCTCAGATCGGCGCTCACTCGCGCCTTCCAGTAGCCATGGTCGTGCAGCAATCCCAGAATGCGGTTTTCCGAGTCCTTCAGCTTCTCTTCCGTGAATTGCGCACCCAGCTCCAGCCGCCCGGTGTTCACCACCTGGGTTTCATTCGGACCAATCTTCGGAAGTCCTGCCACCGTCACCGAGCCGTTGAAGTAGTTCGGCTTGGTGCGGAACTCCACGGCGACTCCTCCGGAGGGCAGCAAGCTGGCATCGGCCTCCGCTTCGGCAAAGCGCCCAGTCCCAAACAGCACCCGCAGACTCCTGCGTACGTTGTCGCGTTCCAGCCGCTCGCCGGATTTCAGAGGAATCATTTCAAGCAACGCGGTCTGCTTCAGATCGTCGCCGGTTCCAAGCACTCGCACCTGTTCCACGGTGCGGCCGAACAGCCCCGTCTGTCCGCCTGGCAGCGCACTCTGCGGTATCTGGCTCTCCTGGGCCGGACCGGCCTGGTTTTGACTCTCCGCCTGAGCCGCCGGTGCCGCGCCGTCATTCCCAGGCGCAGCCCGGGCCGCTACCGCCGGGAGACAGAGCAGTCCCGCCAGCAGCATCACCCACCTCGCCCAGTTTTGCGTGACCCTTAATCCGGCTGCCAGACCATTCACTCGACTCACCGCGACTATCGGCAGAAGAAACTCAAACGATCTAAACCCGACATTTATAATAAGGCTTCGCTCCGCATATCCAGAGAGACGCCCCTAACTCGATACCGGTTATTCACGAGAGCTTCTTTTCCAGCCATCGCCTCCGGGATTCCGAGGCACTGGCGGACATCCCTTCGCCGCGCTTGCGGTTCCAACCGTTCATGAGGCGTCTTGTCCTCACCCTCGCGCTCTTGCTTGCCTCACCACTGCTCGCGCAGAATTCCGGCACAACTTACCTGCCTCCCGGTGCCCCTGCCCTGGTCTATACCCCGGAGATTCACCTCGGCTCCGCCACCGAGCCCTCCACCGTCACCGTGCCTCCAATCGAAGAGGTTATACCCGTGCCTTCGGAATCCTACGTCAGCAACGCCCCGCCCGCCAGCACTGCACTGCTGGCCACGCGCCATTTCGACTTCATCACCGCGCCCTTCGCGGAAGCCTTACCCGGTAGTATGGAAGACACCTCCGTCAGCCTTGGCGAGTATGCCCGCCAGCTCCGTGCCGGGAAACAGAAATCGCTCCTGCCCTCCACGCCCAACGCAATCGCCCAACCTGCGCCTGCGCCGCCCTGCGTCCAACCCATGCACTGAACCCACCGCGACACGCCCCTAGCGGCTGCCCGGCTCTTCCTGCTACAGTCACCTCTGCCGAACTCATACGCCGGAAAGGTTTCTCATGTCTCACCCTGTCCCTGCAACCGAGCCCGCAATCGAGCCCAGCAAGCTCTATCGTTGGTTGGTCCTTCTCTGGCTCAGCATCACCATGTTCGGCAACTACTATTTCTACGACGCTCTGGAGCCGCTGGCCGACGTCCTCCAGAAGCAGCTTCACTTTACCGATCAGAACATCGGCCTGCTCAATTCTTTTTATTCCATCGCTCCCATCGCTACCGTTCTTATCGGCGGAATCCTCATCGACCGTCTGGGCGTGCGCCGCGCTCTCCTGCTCTTCGGATGTATCTGCCTGGCCGGCTCCATGCTCACGGCCTTCAGCCCGCGCTTTGAGGTCATGGCCGGGGGACGCTTTATCTTCGGCATGGGTGCCGAATCGCTCATCGTCGCCATCACAGCGGCGGTGGCCAAGTGGTTCAAGGGCAAGGAGCTCAGCTTCGCACTCGGACTCAATCTCATGCTCGCCCGCTTCGGCAGTTGGCTGGCGCAGAACTCGCCAACCTGGGCGCACTCCGCCTACAACACCTGGCAGGGTCCCTGGCTTATCGGCGTCGGCTTTGTCTCCCTCTGCGTCCTCGGCCCCGTCGCCTACTGGATCATGGAGGCCCGGGCTGAGAAGCACTATGCGCTGGGCAAGGCTGGCGAAGCCGACAAGATTGTCTTCCAGGATGTGAAGAATTTCGGCCTTTCCTACTGGTATCTGGTGGGCCTCTGCGTGGTCTTCTACTCCGCCATCTTCCCCTTTGAGACCTTCGCCGTGAAGTATTTCATCGACGCGCATGGCACTACCCGCGAGCTCGGCGGCTTCCTCCTCAGTGTGCTCACCGCCTTCACCATGTTCGGCACTCCCATCGTCGGACTCTTCTCCGACAAAATGGGACGGCGCGCCACCATCATGTGCCTCGGAGTTCTGCTCCTTATCCCCGTCTTCCTGATGATGGGATACACCCACGTCTCGCTCTACGTTCCCATGGCGATGCTTGGTTTTGCCTTCACCTTTGTCCCGGCCATTATCTGGCCCTCGGTAGCCTACATTGTTCCCAGCCGCACGCTCGGCACCGCTCTCGGACTGATGACGATGATCCAGAATATGGGCATGGCCGGCATGAACTGGGGCCTTGGCAAAGCCAACGACGTCGCCGGAGCCAGCGCCTCGCATCCCACCGGATATCAGCCCATGCTCCAGATCCTCACCATTATGGGAATCCTCGGCTTCGTTTTGGCCTGGATGCTTCGCCAGCGTGAACTCGGTCCCTACGGTCACGGCCTGGAAACCATCACCGCCGGATGAGTCATTCCACCGGCGAGCCGCATCTTAAAATAGCGTCCGTGCGGGATCATCCCATCCGCTGCGGCCAGAGCAACTAATGTCCTCTACTTGGCGTCTAACTCTTTCATACCCCTGGAATTGCGCTCTCGCGAGCGGAGGGATTGACCGTGGCAGTTCGCAAAGTTATACCTGTAGTGGATCTACAAGTTTTACAGCGTGCGAAACCCACGGCCCCGCAGCGTGATGCGGGGCAAGTTACGGTTTCGAAGAGGCTCTTTTTGACCACTCCGAGGAAAATGACGGCATCCGGAATGTCGGAAGCCGAAGCCATCGAGCGTGCCCAGCAAGGCGATGGCGAGTGCTTCGAATCTCTTTACGGCATGCACAAAAGACGTGTGTACTCCCTCTGTCTGCGAATGACCGGCAACACCGCGGAGGCAGAGGATCTCACGCAGGAGGCTTTTCTCCAGCTCTATCGTAAGATCGCAACCTTCCGCGGCGAATCCGCGTTTTCCACCTGGCTTCATCGCCTCGCGGTCAATGTTGTCCTCATGCACTTGCGCAAAAAAGGACTCCCGGAGGTCTCGCTTCAGGAAACGCTGGAGCCCACCGAAGAGGATGGTCCAAAGAAGGATTTTGGCGCTTATGATCAGGTTCTTGCAGGCTCGATTGACCGGGTAAATCTGGAGCGTGCCGTGGAGAGTCTTCCTCCTGGATACCGCATCATTTTTGTACTGCATGACATCGAAGGATATGAACACAATGAGATTGCCGAAATGATGGGTTGCTCCATCGGGAACAGCAAATCTCAGCTTCACAAAGCGCGTATGAAGCTACGTGATCTGCTGAAAGTCACTCGCGCGGAAAGAGCCGCCTTTAGAAGGTAGGAAGCAGGTGTGACTATGGCAACCGTTCGAAACGCAAGCGCTGCTGCGGCCATGGCAGCCGTTGACATCAGCGGGAGAGACAAAAGTATGAAATGTGCCGATTTTCAGCGCGATTTGCCCCTCATTATTGACTCGGGCGGCACCAAGGAGCAGGAAGAGCACCTGCGCACCTGCGACATCTGCCGTGACTTGGTCAGCGACCTCCGTTACATCGCCGAGCAGGCGAAATTGTTGATTCCCATGTATGACCCCAGTCCGAAAGTCTGGGATGGCATCGAACAGAAACTTAAAATCGAGGGTCTCGTAAAATCCGCCCACGTGCGGCGTTAGATACTGTACTTACGTGCTTCTCCCGTTCGATTTTTGCCCAGGCCGCGATCCTTCGCGGCCTTTTCATTTTCACCACAAGCCTCATCCCCGTCCCGCAAGCTTCCAATCATGAAGCTTTGAATCATGAGCCATCCTCTCCTGCTACAATCCACCTCAATGCCCCAGGATTCTCCAGCCCCGTTGCTTGTCCTCATCGGTTTCATGGGGGCTGGCAAGACCACCGTCGGACGCCTCCTGGCGTACGAGCTTAGCTGGCCGCTCATCGACCTCGATGCCGAGATTTCGCGCATTCACGGACCGATTCCAGAGCTGTTCTCCGCCCGTGGTGAAAGCGGCTTCCGTGCCGTCGAGCACCATCACCTCGCCCTCATCCTGCCGGATCTGCCGCGTCCCTCCATCCTGGCCCTGGGTGGAGGCGCATTTCTCCAGCCCGCCAACCGTGAACTCCTCGCCCGCCACTCCGCCACCGTCATTTTTCTCGACGCACCCTTTGCCGTGGTCTGCGCCCGCATCGCGGATACCGGCCATCAGCGCCCCCTGGTTCGCGATCTCGACCGCCTCCGCGAACTCTTTGAGCAGCGCCGCCCCACCTATCTTCTGGCCCAACACACCTTCGACGCGTCTGCCTCCGATCCCTCCGCACTAGTAGATTCTCTGGTACAGCTTGCCAATCGCCTTGGCTTCTCCACCTCTGCTCGCGATAAACTCTAGCGGGGAACTCACATGATCCGCCGAACCTGCATCGTCATCACGTTGTTCGTCATCGCCTCGCCCTTCGTGCTCACCGCGTTCGCCGGCAGCAAGCCGTCGCCCGGCAAGACCTCCAACATCGTCGATCAAGGCTCGTTCGCCATCTTCCAGAATGGCATACAGGTCGCCACCGAGACCTTCGTCATTCGCCAATTCCCGAATTCCAACGTCACCACCTCTGAGCTGCACGTCGAAGCCGGACAGTCCGGCGACAATTTCGACCAGTTCGGCGAACTCACTCTACTGCCCAACGGCAGCCTCTCCCACTACGAGTGGAAGCAGCGAGGCGCTCCGCACAACAGCGCCACAGTCGAACCCAGCGACCAACTCCTCACCATGCACGTCGTCGCCGACGGTAAAACCAGCGAGCAGTCCTTTTTTCTAAGTCCTTCGACGTTCGTCCTCGACGACTATTTCTTCTCCACCCGCGAAGTCCTTCTCTGGCGTTACCTTGCCACCTCGTGCCAGCCGCGCCCCAACGGAGATGGCTGCGACCTCACCCGCACCCGATTTCCCGTCCTCATTCCCCGCCGCCGCACCTCCGCCGAGGTCTTCATCGAATTCAAGGGTTACGATGACACGCCGCTCAATGGCCGTCCCCAGCATCTCCGCCATTTTCTCCTCCAAACCGAGGGCCCCGACTGGCATCTCTGGCTGAACCCCAGCCACAAACTCCTCCGCATTTCCATCCCTGAAACCAATACCGAAGTCCTACGCCAGGAAAAATAGTTAACCATTCGCGTTGGCGTCCTTAGCTCCGTCCGGCTTCAACGCAAACAAACAGAGCCCCCGCAGTTCAAGGGCTCTTGCCTTTCATCTCCACGCAGGAAGCTGTTTAATCGAACGAAGCCATCTCGGATTCAGCCGCGTAGGATTCCATGGTGGACGGTTCAATTCCCGCCTCTTTCAGCACCTGGCGCACCCCGCCTGCAAAGATTCCCAGCATCAGCAACATCTCCAGATATCTCCATGCGTACGGAAATATCGTCACAAAATCTTCATTGACCTCCACTAAAACATTCAGCGTGAACCACGCGATCCCGGCCCCAATCAGAACGACGCGGCGGGGACTCCGCCCATCCTCGTGCAGCGCGCGCCACACCAGAATCGCCAGCGGCAGGGAAACTGCAGCAGCGTCGTAGCACAGAATCCTCGGATTCAACAAAATCACCCCCACCAGCATCACCGGAGCCCAACTCTCAAAGCAGACTCTCTGTTCGCGGTACAGATGGGAGAGCCACAATAGAAGCAGGAACAGCGCGATTGCATAGCACGCGTAAAACAGGACACATGGCACCTCGTAAGGCAAGCCAAAACCCTGCAGTATTCGTGCCAGATTGCCCGCCGGACCGCATCCAAACTCGTGTTTCGACTGCGCCATGATCGTCAGGGTATTCAGGTAGAGATGGAATGCCTGCGGCCAAATCAAGCTCTGCAGCGCGTAGAGCGACAGTCCGATTGTGGATGTCGCCAGGGTTCGCATCCATTGCCGCCGCCCGCACAACAATGGGATCGCCAGCATCGTCAACATTTGCACCTTGACGCACGATGCCGCCAGCACCGCCAGATAGAACCATTTCCAGCTTCCGCGCTTCCACCCCATCGCCGCGCCCGCCAACACCATCCCGTACAGAATGTAAGCAATGTTTCCCGTGGCGATGGAGTCCGAGATCAGCAGTCCAGGAAAAAACGCAATCACTGGTGCCACATAGCGAAGAATCCTGCGCTCCTCCGGGGTCGCGCACTGCATTCCCACCCACAACTGAGTCAGCCAGCCCAGGACGTATGCAATGCCGAAAAAAGTAATCACCAGCCAGAGAGGAAGCACCTTCGCCACCCCCGCCGCCGGGATCATGAATAGCGGAGAGTACGGTAGCAAAGAACTCCCGTGCAGAGCCGACAGGTAGTCTTTTGCATCGGAGCCGACGGACCCGAAAACCAGAAAGTACGCCATGACCGCCCCGGAGCACGCTGCCCCCAGCCACAATAGCCGAACCGCCCACCGGCCCCGATCGCGGGTGGGGCAACTCCGCTTGCTGAAGACGATTCTGCTCCGTTCCTCGATCTCTCGAACCTTCATGAAGCTCCCTTATTTAGTTTAGGTTTATGGCTTGCCGACTTTCTGCAACATTCCCTTTTCCCTAGTCGATTCGGCAGACCTCAAGCTTTGTGTTGCGATAGGGACACTCCAGCCCCAGTTCTGCGGGCTCCTCCAGAATCACCCAATTCACGCCGAACTGCGCCTTCAGCGTCCGCAGGTCAGCGGTCGAGATCTGTCGCCAATCCTCGTGGTTCGCTCTTTGCGCCGCAACCTCTCTCTGCCAGCGCTCCCCTAACCCCGGCACCAGCGTCACCACTGCCGAATCCTTCACGTTGTCGGCCAGCGCACTGCGTAATGCCAAAGAGCGAAATCCGTGATTGTCTTCCCCCGGCCTGTGCATATAATCCGGACCAAGGGCAAAATAGGCGTCCTCGGGAGTATTTTTTCGTATCCACTCGAACGCCGTGAGCCAGGGATTCGACGAATGGATTCCCGGCAGTTCCAGGTGAGGGCTGGCCGGATAAAGAGCCCTCTGGGCCAGGAACATCCCCAGCGCGACGGGCACAAACAGCGCCACCCAGCGCCACCGGTGATGGCGCAGAAAGTTCTCTCCCACAAAGCATCCGCCCAGCAGAAGCAGCAGCACATAAAGCAAGTGCAGATAGCGCATCGGTTGCAGGGGGCGCAGCCGCTCCAGTACCGGAGGCAACGCGATCATTAGCGCCACCACCAACTGAAAAACTCCATACGCCGCCAACCGGGTCACCACACGCCCCAGCATGGGTTGCGCCCTGCGCCGGGCTATGCTGGCAACCCACAGCAGGATGAAGACCGGGCCAATCGCGCCAAGCCATTCGTACCACGCCCATTTCGACAGAACCAAGAAATCTCGCATGTTGGTGGCCGCACGCCACCCCGGCGTACCCGGCTCGAATATCCATCTCATCGGAATCGTAAGGGCCGCGATCGGAACCATTAAGGCCGCCAGAACGGCCACTGGTTCCAGTTCCCTTTCCACTCCCTCTGTGGTCGGACGCCGCAGCAGCGACGGCAGCCCCGGCATTGCCAGGAAGAAACAAAGCGAAGCTCCGAAGGCTGCCATGATTGGATGGAACAGGAATGCCACCGCCGCCAGCACAAAAGCGCCTACATATCGCTCCGCCAGCGCATAGTCCAGCGCAAACAGCGCCAATGCCGTGGCGATCGCCCGCGGATGCAGATTCTGATCGACGATATAGAGTGCGGTTCCCGCGACCGGCAGCGTAAAGAAGACCGTGACCAGCGCCACCCCGCACCAACGCGCACATTCGTTCTCAAAGCATCGCGAAGCAATCCGGTAGCAGGCCGCCAGAATCCCAAAGATCGTCAGCAGATGACAAGCCAGCACCACCACCGCAATCGGCAAATTCGTGATCTGGACCGCCCAGGCCATCAGCGTATCGAATATTGTGGCTCGCATCTGCAGCATCACAAAATCCGCGTCTGCGTGGAACAGCCCTGGGTGCAAATTATGCTGAATCGCAGCCAGATAGATGCCGTCGTCCTCGGCGCCCGGGTGGTAGCCGGCAACCAGCACACCCAGCACGGTGAGTACTGCCAGCAGTAAAAAAGTACGCAAAAAAGAGGGTTTCAAGTATTGAAACAATACTTGTAGGAGGGCTGGATTTACAAGTGACTTGTGTGCAACTCCGCAAGCTTGAATCACTCAAAACCAAAATCCCTAAAACCTTGTCCCCTCGCCCACTCTGCCTGTTCCGGACCTATGCTGATCCGGTAATATGAATGTGTAAATATCGTAAATATCAATGACCAGGAATGTCATGAAGACTCCATTGGCTCTACTGGGACTCATATTCTGCACCCTGCCTTTGCTGGCCGAAGCCGAGCGCAGGGTCGCTGCCCCATGCGAGCTAACCACGGCTTCCGTCATCGCCTCCGGCAAGGAGACCGAAGCCGCGGGTCGCGAGTTCGCCGTGCGGGTCATCAATCATTCCGCTCAAACTATCGCCATCCCCGTCTCCCCCGCCTTCGGATGGCGCGTCGAGTCTCTTGAAAAAGGCTCTTGGCGGCTCCAGGCGGAGGGCGGCCCGGTACGCCGCGTCCATCCCAGGGATGAGCAGGACGGGCACGTAGTGGTCATCGGCGGCCCGGCAACCGTACCGCTGGTGGAGATTCCTCCCGGTCTTTCCAAGGACTTTTACACTTTCTTGCCGGAGGCGGCGCAAGCCCTCCGGCCCGAGGCACCAACCTCCACCCTCAGACTCACCCTCCTCTGGGCGGCTCCGGCGGCGCTGGCGCGGAGCAACCATGCCGTTCCGCTCTGCGCGTTTGCCCCGGAGTTTGTGTTGAAAGTGCAAAAATTGCCGCCGCCGCACTAGCGCCCGCTTCCCTGGGAAAATCGGCCGCATGGTTCCACTACTGTAAGATATTGATCCTAATGCGAAATCACCCCGCAGAGAGCAGCTCGGAGTGATATAAAAAATAGAAACACTGCGAACCGGCGTACCCTTCGGTGCTACCGGGAAAGAGAGAGTTTAGTCCTGATGGCAAAGACGGCAAAGATTCCTGTAGGCATTCTGGGAGCCACCGGAACGGTGGGCCAGAGATTCATTCAATTGCTCGAGCGTCACCCTTGGTTTGAAGTAGCCTGGGTTGGGGCCAGCGAGCGCTCCTCCGGAAAGAGCTATGCGGAGGCTGCCAAGTGGAAGATGAAGACGCCGATTCCCAGCCGGATCGCCTCCATGACGGTCTCTGCCGCCGAGCCCCAGGGCGCGCCCAAGGTGATCTTTGCCGCCCTCGACGCCGAGATCGCGCGCGAGATGGAGCCCGCCTTTGCCGATGCCGGTTGCGCCGTGATTTCAAACTCCTCGGCCTTCCGTATGCACCCGAAGGTGCCGCTGGTCATTCCTGAAATCAATCCCGGCCACCTCAAGCTCATCGAATCCCAGTCCTGGCGCAAGCAATCCGGCGGCTTCATGGTCACCAACTCCAACTGCTCCGTCATGGGACTCGCCATTGCGCTCGCGCCTCTGCAGAAGGCCTTCGGCATCGAATCCGTCTTTGTCGTAACCATGCAGGCCATCAGCGGCGCGGGCTATCCCGGCGTCGCCTCCCTGGACATCCTCGGCAACGTCGTGCCCTTCATCAAAAATGAGGAAGAGAAGATGGAGGAAGAGGCGGGCAAACTCCTCGGCAAACTCAAGGGAGGCGAGGTCATCCCTGCCGAGTTCGCCATCAGCGCCCATTGCAATCGCGTCGCGGTCGAAGACGGACACACCGAGTCGATCTCCATCAAGCTAAAGAAACGTGCGACTCCGGAGAAAATCATCGCCGTCTGGCGCGAGTATCGCGGCCTGGTCTCGGATCTCAAGCTCCCCTTCGCTCCGGATGAGCCGATCTTCTACGATGAGCGTCCCGACCGTCCCCAGCCCCGTCTGGATATCGAGCGTGGCCATGGCATGACCGTCTCTTGCGGCCGTCTCCGCCCCTGCTCGCTGCTCGACTGGAAGTTCACCATGCTCTCGCACAACACCATTCGCGGTGCCGCCGGAGCCGCCCTGCTCAATGCCGAGTTGCTCAAGGCCAAGGGTTATCTGGAGTAGTGCAAGGGAACCGGGGTGTTTCTTTTTCCCAGAGCGGGTTGACTTTTTTGACCCTGCAACCTGTGAAACCTTGAAACTTTGAAACCTTAAGGGTTGTTCATGATCGTAATGAAGTTTGGCGGTACCTCGGTAATCGACGCGGCAGCCATCGACCGCACGGCACAGATCGTAAAGGGCCGATTGGAGCGTCGTCCCATGGTCGTGGTCTCCGCCATGTCCCGCGTCACCGATGCCCTGCTTGCCGCCGGTAAAGCCGCTGGCGAAGGCCAGCGCGCCCAGGCTCTCGAACTCTCGCAGGGCCTCCGCGCGCGCCATCACGCCACCGCGAAGGAGCTAGTCACCGCCGCGCAGTACACTGCCCTCGGTGCGGAGATCGACCGCGAATTCGATACCCTGGATGAGCTGCTGAAAGGCATCGTTGCGGTTGGCGAGCTTTCTCCCCGCAGTTCGGATTACGTGGTCAGCTATGGCGAACGGCTGAACAGCAAGGTCGTTACCGAAGCCTACAAAGCTCGCGGCATTCGCTCCGCTCTGGTGGATGCGCGAAAGGTAATGATCACTGACGCGCAGCACGGCAAAGCCATCCCTCAGGTGGAAGAAATCGAACATCGCGCCAAGAACCTCGTGCGCCCTCTGCTGGACGACGCACAGGTTCCGGTCATGGGCGGATTCATTGGCGCAACCGAGCGCGGCGTGCAGACCACCATTGGCCGTGGTGGCTCCGATTTTTCCGCCGCCCTCATCGGCTCCGGCCTCGATGCCGAAGCCATCGAAATCTGGACCGACGTCGATGGCATGATGACCACCGACCCGCGCATCTGTCCCGACGCCCGCCGCATCCGCGTCATCTCCTTCGAAGAGGCCGCTGAACTCGCCTATTTCGGAGCCAAGGTCCTGCACCCGGCCACCGTGCTTCCGGCGGTGCAAAAGAACATCCCCGTCTTCGTGCTCAACTCCTTGAACCCCGGCAACGAAGGCACGCTGATTGTTGGCCGCGCTCCGAAATCGAGATCCACCTTCAAGGCGATTGCCGCCAAAAAGCGCATCACCATCGTCGAGGTGGTCGCCGCCAGAATGCTGGGCGCGCACGGATTTCTCAAGGCCATCTTTGATGTCTTTGACAAGCATCACTGCTCCATCGACGTCGTCTCCACCTCCGAGGTCAGCGTCTCGCTCACGGTCGATTCCAACGAAGCGATTCCCGCTATTGCCGCTGACCTCGCCAGGATTGCCGACGTAAAATATGCCGGACGCAACGCCATCGTCTGCCTGGTCGGCGAAAATATTCGCGAGACTCCGCAGATCGCCGCGCGGGTCTTCACCGCCCTCGGAGAGATCAACGTGCGTATGATCTCCCAGGGCGCATCCGAGATCAACATCACCTTTGTGATCAACGAAGACGACGTGCCCGAGGCCATGCGCCGCCTGCATAAAGAATTCTTCTCCGAGGTGGACCCGGAGGTATTCGATGATCCCGGGGCGGCCACTCTGCATCGGCTTGAGCCGTCCAGCCAGCCGATCGGCCGCTAGGAATCGTTACTACGAAAGGTTTACCAAACAATTTTTGCAACGCAGTTTTGCGAAGCAGTTTATGCCAGACAATGGAAGAGGAAGAGAGAGACAACGATGAAGTTTGTAATGCTGGGCAGCGGGAAGACGGGCGCGCTGGTGGCTGAGGTTGCAGCCCTGCGCGGCCACGCCGTCGAGATCATCGACGAGCGCGAGAACTACAACGGAGCGGCGCTTTCGAAAGAGCGCCTCGCCGGTGTCGATGCGGTCATCGACTTCACCACTCCCACCGCGGTGATGGCCAACATTGAAGCCACTGTCCGCGCCGGTGCCAACATGGTCGTCGGCACCACCGGCTGGTATTCCGAAATGCTGCACGTGCGCAACCTGGTGGAGCGTGCCGGTACCGGATTTCTCTGGGCCTCCAACTTCTCCATCGGCGTCAATCTGTTCTTCGCCATCGTGCGCGAAGGCGCCAAGGCGCTGCAGTATGGCTACGAGGGCCGCATCACCGAAACTCACCACATCCATAAGCTCGATGCACCCAGCGGCACCGCTGTCTCGCTGGCAAAGGCCCTCGAGCAGGTTGGCGGCAAACTCCCGCCCATCGACTCCATCCGCGAGGGCGAAGTCGTGGGCACCCATACCGTCGAGTTGATGTCGGGGGCGGATAAGATTACGCTGACTCACGAGGCTCATAACCGCCGCGGCTTTGCCGAAGGCGCCGTGCGCGCCGCCGAGTGGGTCAGGGACAAGCGTGGATTTTACGAATTTCAAGAAGTCTTCTCAGAGTTGAAGGGTTAAGCCGGAATGATCAAATTACGTGGATGCGGAACGGCGCTCGTGACGCCGTTCCTGGCCGATGGATCGGTGGATGAAAAAGCGCTGCGCTCGCTCGTAGCTTGGCAGGTCGAGTCCGGAGTCGATTTCCTGGTTCCCTGCGGTACCACCGGAGAAACTCCCACCCTCTCTCACGCCGAATGGCGCATGGTCATCGAGACCACCATCGAGGTCGCCGCCGGACGCCTTCCCATCGTCGCCGGAGCCACCTCGTACTCCACTGCCGAAGCCATCGCGAAAGTTGTCGAAGCCTCTGAAATCAAGGGCGTCGATGCCATTCTCTCCGCCTCGCCCTACTACAACAAGCCCACGCAGGAAGGCCAGTACCAGCACTTCAAGGCTATTGCCGAAGCCGCCAAAATCCCTATCGTGCTCTACAACGTCCCCGGCCGCACCGGCGTCAACATCGAACCCGCAACCCTGCTGCGCCTCTCTGCCCTTCCCAACATCGTCGCCGTCAAGGAAGCCAGCGGACGCATCAGCCAGATCGCCGAAATCTGCGGCCTGCTCCCAACGGGCTTCACCGTGCTCAGTGGCGATGACGCGCTAACCCTTCCGGTGATCTCCGTCGGCGGCCAGGGCATCATCTCCGTCGCCTCTAACGTATTCCCCAAGGAGATGGCCGAACTTACCCGCGCCGCGCTTAACAATGATTGGACCAAGGCCCGCGAGCTCTATCACAAATATCTGGCCCTGATGCAGGCGAACTTTATCGAGAGCAATCCCATTCCGGTCAAAGCCGTGCTCGCCATGATGGGCCGCATCGAGGAGAATTACCGCCTCCCCATGTGCAAAATGCAACCCGCCCTGCGCACCAAACTTGAGTCCATCGCCCGCGAATGCGGAGTCGTAAAGTAAGTCGGGTAAGTAGGCCGGTAACTCAGAGTAAGTAACAAGTAAGTAGTCGATCAGTAAAGTAACCAAAGCGACGATAGGCGTTCGCTTCTGGTGACACATGATCGCGCTTCGGGTAAGAAACGATCGCGCTTCGGGTGCCCCACGTTCGCCTTCCTTTGGCTAACGTGGGGTGGTTGACTCTGCTCTTTCGTTGACTTTGCTCTTTCGTTGACTTTGCTCTTTCGTTGACTCTGCTCTTTCGTTGACTCTGCTCTTTCCGTTGATTTCGCTCTTGTTCTTGCCCTTGAATGCAAGCTGTCATTCCGAGCAGCGCGAGGAATCCCCGCACTGCTCAACCCTCCTGTGCGGTCTCCGAGGCATTTCACCAGCAATCGATTTTCCTGTCGCTTAAAGACTTCCCTGTGCCTTTTTCGCCCTCAGGGTACAACTCTGGTGTGGGTAGCCGACTCTAAGCCCTGCAGGAGAGTACCGGAAGTGGAGGAGCAACGATGGATGCTTTCTATCTTGGCCACCGTCCTAAGGGCAAGCTCACCCAAATATTAGAAAAAGCGGGACATAGAATCGTCCACGCCAGCTATAAAAAAGGCATCCTGAGTTCTGTTCCAACCTGCAGCGCAATCGTGCTCCACTGGAAATCCATTCGGGACCAGCGCATCATCGAGGAAGCTAAGTCCGTGGAAATACCGGTCCTGGTGATCACTGCCCACCTTGCTGCGGCGTTGCTGGCAGGAGAACCGCAGGCAGACCTCTACGTTGAAGATCCGGCGAGCGATGACGAAGTGGCTATGCTGCTGATCGATTTGATGACCGCCAAGCAAAAACCCGCTACGGAGACCGAACCCAGCGCGAAGGCCAAATCCGCCGCGGAGGCTGCCGCCCAGAAAGCCTGCGGTTCAATCCACTGACGGACGGTTCGCGCCTTTCGCAAAGCCAACCCGTTGCCGCGCGATTACCCTCCCTGCTCCCAGCGCGTTTGCTCCGCCAGACCGCGGATCAACGCCTCGTATCCGTCCACCATCGCCTTTGCCGAATACTCACGTTTCACCCACGCCCGGCAGTCCTGGGCGCGAATTCTATTCACCTCGCCGCATGCCTCGGCCATCCCTTCCACGTTCCTCACCAGGAAGCCGGTTTCCTTCGTCACCACTTCGGTCAGAGCTCCGGCCGCAAACGCAATCACCGGAGTTCCGCTCGCCATTGCCTCCAAGGCCACCAGCGAAGTTGTCTCCGCAATCCGCGAACTCACCAGCAGCGCCCGCGCTTCGCGTAGCAGCTTCGCCTTTTCCGCAAACGATGGCAGCGGAACCCACCGCACCCGGTCGCCGTCGATCAGCGGCTTTACCTCGCGCTCCCAATAATTCTCGTGCCACCGGAACGGATACACCTGCCCCGCCAGCACAATCGGCAGCGCCGCTCGCCGGGCCGCCGCAATCGCCAGGTGCGGAGCCTTCTCCGGGCAAACTCTTCCCATCCATAGCAGGTATCCGGACCTCCGCCCCACGGTCGCGAAGCGCTCTACCGCAATCCCATTCCGTACCACTCCCAGCATCCGTGGAAGGTCCATAAACTCCCGCCGCTGCGAATCGCTCACGCAGTTAAAGTAGACATTCTTCGCCAGCCCCTCGAACGCTCCCGCCGCGTAGAGCTGCCGCGGCAGATGCAAGGTCGCGAGCACATAGCTGTCCACCCGCGCCGCATGACGAAAGAAGTGTCCGCTGTGGTCCAGCACCATGGCAAAATCGCCACTCGCGCACGCCACCACCACCCTATCCGCGTGTTCTCTCGCGCGCTCCGCAAACCGGTCCTCCGGGTGCCCGTCCGCGCTTTTGTGGCCGTACACCACTGGGTGCCCCACGTTCGCCTTCTGTTGGCTAACGTGGGGTAGTTGACCTTGTTCTTGCGCGGGTGCCCCATCCAAGCTTCTTTTGCTTGGGTGGAGTAGTTGACCTTGCTCTTGAAGTTGACTTTGCTCTTGCTCCGAATTACTCTCCGCCACGTCCGTTGCCAGCAGCTCGCCGCTCACCTGGGAGCCCGCGCACGCCGCCACCTCAGTCTCCCAGCCGCGCGCCGACAACTCACGCTCCAGCGTCCAAAGAATCTGCTCGGCCCCGCCGGCACTGGACTCGCTCACCGGCAGCAGCGGATAGGCAACCAATAACAATCGCTTGCTCAACTCATTGATCTCCAGAAACTCCGGAGTCTACAAACCTAAGAACTCGACAAATTTCGCGCTCACATCCTGTGCGCTCATCCACCACTGCCACTGCTCGTAGTTCGTCCGTCCCGGGTGAGGAGCCAGCCCGTACTCGTACCTCACCTGCGGACGCACCACCTCGCGACGCGCGTCAAAGGTCCGCAAAAAATCGCCCTGCGACGCATATTGCGCGCACATCGCCCGCTTGCGCTCCAGCTCTCTCTCGCCAATCTCCATCGCCGCTTCATCCCCCGTCTCGCGGATAAAGCTTTGCACCAGCATCGGGCGCTCCTGCGTCGGGTGGCCCACATCCGCCCTCTGTTGGCGAATGTGGGGTAGTTGACCCTGTCCTTGCTTTTGCGGTTGATCTTTCTCCTGCCCGCCTTCGACGAGTGCCGAGTCCACCGCAGTATCCTTCGATGAAGTCTCACACCCGCGCGAATACAGCGGAGCCTCCCACACCTTCACTCCGAACTGCTCTCCCAACCGCGCCCCCAGCACGCTGCAACTGTCGTGATCCGGATGCCCGCCCTCATAGGCCAGCGTGGCAATCGCCTCCGGCCTCACCCGCTCCACCAGCTTCTCCAGCCGCGCATAGGCCGCCGCCAGATTCAAAAACAAACGCTGATCCTCCAGCCGCGAATCCTCTTCCGCCAGCAGCACCAGCTCCCGCACTCCGGCCAGCCGCAGCGCCCGCCGAGCCTCATCCCGCCGCACCGCCGCATACTTTTCCCGAGACCCGAACCGCCCCCAAAAGTATTCATCCCGAGGCGCGCCATCGGTGGCAATCACCACCACAGCCTCGCGCATCCTTTGCAGCAGCGCTCCGTACCCCACGCTCTCATCATCCGCGTGAGCCACCAGCACAAGCACTCGCCCCGTCAACTCCGCCTTCCAATCACCCATGCAATGTGAGATGCACATCCGCCAAATCTTGGACCGGATACTCAACTTCGAAGTAACGCCGGGTGCCCCACCTTCGACGCGCCGCTTTTTGCGCGGCTAAGGTGGGAAGCAGCACCCCACACCTCATAGGATTTCGCCTTTGCTCTTAACCTCTGAAACTTTGAAACCTTGAAACATTGAAACCTTGCTCCTCACTCCGGCTCCGCCTCTTCCTTCTCAATCACTCTGCGCGCCGTCGGATCGGCCACCCGAGTCGGCTGTCCTACCTGCTGCGCCGCAATCGCCAGAAAATATGCGCGCCAGAACGGGTCCTCGATCCCGTTCAACTGCGTGGCAATGGTTGCCGGAGCTGCCAGCGCCGCCAGCGAAACCAGTGCCCACGACTGCGCATCCGGAGCCATTCGCCAGCGGTCGGAGCGCAGCAGAGGATATGCCCCAGGAGACCCCCCAGCGCCAGCGGCCGGAGCGGTTGCCGCGTACCCGTCAGCGTCAGCATCCGGCCCCGCGCACCCCGCGCAAGCCCCCGCCCCATACTTGGCATTCACCAGTTGCAGTCCGCGGGCAATCACCTCGTGCATCTCTCCCGGCGCAAGATGCTCGCGCATTGCCTCCGCCAGCTCATGAAACGCCGATTGCAGTCCCACGTCCACCTTCGGAGTCTCCACCTTCTCCAACACCCGAACCGCCCGCACCGCGAACAGCCCCGGCGCATTCTTGCGCGCCGCTTCATAGGCTTTCGGAGCCGAGACCCGCACGTTGTTCAGAGCCTCCTCCACCTGCTGCTTTTGCTCTTCGCTCCAGGCAGAGTCTTCGCCAGCCATCAGCTTCTGTAGCTGCACCATCACGCTCTGTCCGGCTTCTTCCGCCGATTCCTCGGAGATTGCCTCCATCGCCACCGCCTGCTCCAGCAACCCGGCAAATTCGCTCACCCCGTACAGTCCCTCCTGCCCGCGCTGAAAAATCCCCAGCACCTGCCGGAAGAAATCCTCCGCCGCATCCTCATCCGGACGCAGCCGCGCCAGCGCCGCCGCGCTCGCCCCGTACGGAAATCCTCCGTGCTCACCCCAGCGTCGGCCGTGTGCCAGCAGAATCTGCGCTCCCGGCATGCTGTGATGTTGCATATATCCAACAAACACCAGCCGTGCCGCCATTGTCCGCGCATCCGCCTGGCTACCGCCCTGCGAGGGCAGCGAATCCAGCAGCTCCAGTGCCCGATCCGCGTCATACAACGCCAGCCGTGCCGCCGCCGTCGCAATCGCCGCGTTGCGGGCGTCGTCCGCCTCCGCCGCATCGCTCTGCGGCAGCCGCTGCGCCAGTCCGAACAGTTCCTCGGCCCACTGTCTCTTCTCTGCCGCCATCACCTCGGAACGCATCGTGTAGAGCAGCCGCGTCATCAGCGCCACCCGTTGCTTCGTCTCCAGCCCGCGCCCTAGCTCATAGGCGTTCGACACCATCTCCTGCGCCAGCTCCATCTGCGCCCGTGAAACCACCGGCGCCGGTTTCGCCTTCGCCTTCTTCTTTCGCCGCGCTATCGTCACCAGCCGCGCCGCTTGCCCTGTTTCCTCCTCTTGTCCGCCATCCGTTTGCCTGGCGTAAATCTGCCCGGGCAGCGCCAGCCACAGCGCCAGCATCCCAACCACCCACTTCCCTCTCAGTCGCATATACATCACAAGAACTGCTCTCCGGCAGATGCTACAATCCCGCCATGTCAAAGGCTCGTGCAAAGAAGATAAAGCTCCTGTTGCTGGATGTCGATGGCGTCATGACCGACGGTACCATTTTCTTCGTCCCTGCTCCCGGCGAAGCCTCCCAGCCGCTCCGTTCCACAACCAAAGGCAAGGCCGACGCCACGGGGCATGCCGTCTCCAGCGACGGCATGGTAGAGGTGAAAGGCTTCAACGCCCACGACGGCGCAGCCTTCTCACTGGCCCGCCTCGCCGGCATCAAGACCGGAATCATCACCAAGCGCATCTCGGAAACCGTCCGTCTCCGTGCCCGTGACCTCAAGATCGAGCACGTCTACCAGGGAGCGGCCAACAAACTCACCGCCTTCCGTGAGATTTTGCAGAAAGAAAATCTCAAGCCGGAGGAAGCCGCTTTCGTCGGCGATGACATCATCGACCTTCCCGTCATGCGCAACTGCGGCCTGGCCTTCGCCGTCGCCAACGCCCGCGAGGACGTAAAGGACGAAGCCCACGTCATCACCGACCATCGCGGAGGCGAAGGTGCCGTCCGCGACGCCGTCGAGTACATCCTAAAAGCTCAAGGCTCGCTCGCCCGATGTGTGGACGCCTACATCTCCGACCGCACCCCTGTGGAAGAGAAGCTCCCGTAGCTCTCGTCTCGCGCCACAAAAAAATCCCACCAGCCTGTTCAGCCGGTGGGTCACCGTTTCCCCTGATACGTTCGTTTCAGAACGTGTCCGTTTCAGGAGGCTCTGTCACCTTAGACACAAACCTTCAAAATAAGTTGCCTCCTCCACAATTATTCCACTTTGCTATTGCTTTCCCCTGCTTTGCTGTCCCCATCAGGGTGTCATCCTGATTGCCCTCAGAGGGCCGTCTGCCTCTTTGATTTTAGATTTTAGGTGTCATCCTGAACGACGTGAAGGACCCCAGTGCTGCTCAAATCTCCTGTGCCGCGCCAAGCTCTTCCGCCACGATCGATTCTGCCTTTGCTGTTCCACCATCTGTCCTTAGCGCAGCAAGTCCTCCAACTCCACGCCCTTATCCGTCTTCTCGTCGCGATACTTCACGATCACCGGCGTGTACACGCTCAGCCCCCACTCCGCTGCCTTGCCCTTGGTGATCGCGCGCGATCCTGCCACCACCACCGCGCCTTCCGGAACCACCAGCGGCTCGCTCTCCGTGGCGCGATAAATCTCTCCCCGCACGGTGTCGAACAGCGGCGTCGAGCGGGTCAGAATCACCCCGGAGCCCAGCACTGCCCGGCGCAACACCTGTGTGCCTTCGTAAATGCCGCAATTTCCGCCCACCAGCACGTCGTCTTCAATCACCACCGGAGTCGCGTTCACCGGCTCCAGCACTCCGCCCACCTGTGCCGCCGCGCTCAAGTGCACCCGCTTGCCAATCTGCGCACACGAACCCACCAGCGCGTGCGAATCCACCATCGTCCCCTCGTCCACATACGCGCCCACGTTGATGTACATCGGAGGCATGCAGATCACACCCTTGGCCACGTACGCTCCTTCGCGCACGGTCGAGCCTCCCGGTACAATCCGCACCCCGTCCGCGCACTTAAAGTGGCGCACCGGATACGTATGCCGGTCGACAAACGTAAAGGTCTCTCCCGCGTGGCTCTCCTCCGCCGCACCCAGCCGGAAGCCCAGCAGAATTCCCTCTTTCACCCAGACGTTGGCCTGCCAGCGCCCGTCCCGCTTCTCCGCCGCCCGTAGCTCTCCCTGCGACAGCCCCTCGCGAAACGCCTGAAAAGTCTCCAGCGCGCCGCACTCCTTCTTCGCATCCATCCCCAGTGCAAACAGCCGTTCAATCTCAGTTCGTAAGTTGTTCATGGTGAGTGCAGTATAAGTCACCCGGAATGTGCGCCGCCCGCAAATCAATCTCGGTGGCCCACATCCGCCCGCAGTTGGCGAATGTGGGCTGCTGACTCTGATCTTTTGATCCCAACTTTGAAACCTTGACCACTCGACTGTGCCCAGTCAAATCCACTACTGACTGCACGCGTGCCACTCGATACCCCCGTTCACCTTCTGGAGGAAAACCTCTTGAGAAGCAGGAAACATGCGGTCTAACGGGGATTTGACTTAACGGCCCGCACTAAGTGAGAATGAAGGAGTCGCAAGTGATTGCGATCCCAACCAAAGTGTGGGCCTGTGGCGCAGCTGGGAGCGCGCTTCCATGGCATGGAAGAGGTCGTCGGTTCGATCCCGACCAGGTCCACCAAAAACTCCCTTACAATCAGTTAATTACGGACGCTACCATTATTCATAGATTCGGATTTGGTAGCATTTGGTAGCAAATTTCCAGCAACTTTCGCTTCCTTCGACTTCTTTGCCTTCTTTCGCAGCTCGCGGTTGATGGCATTGACGGTCTCCGCCACACCCTCGGGCAGCTCCTGCATGTAAACATCGGTCGTGGTCGCGGTGCGCGAGTGCCGCAACAATCCCTGCACATCTTTCACTGTGCCCTTCCGTTGCGCTAGCGTCGCGATGCTACGCCGGATCACCTGAAAGGTCAGCTTCGGCAGTCCAAGATCAGCCGCCACCTTGGCCATCACGCGCTTGCGGTAGTTGCCGGTGTCCATGAAGCCTCCGTTGGCATCGGGAAAAATAAACGCCTCCGGTGAATCATCAGGACACTGTTGCTTCCACTCGCACAGCGCGCCGACCAACGCCTTCGGTAGATGGATCATGCCCAAGCTCTTCTTGGTCTTGCCCCAGGGCCGCACCTCCCCTTTGTACGCGGTTTCAAAGACCTGCATTTTCGCCTCCGCGCGGTGGAAGCACTTCCAACGCAATGCGAACAACTCCGATGGACGCAAGGCATTGGTCATGTCCAACTCCAATAGCAGCCGGTCGCGGAGCGGCAGTTCTGACAGGGCCTGCCGCAACTGCTCCCAGCTCAGGGTGGTTCGGTCGGTGTCCCGCAGTTGCGTGGGAACCGTGACCTTGCGCGCGGGATCTTTGCTGAGGAAGTCCTGTTCAACCGCCTCGACGAAGATATCCCGCAGATACGCCCGCACCTGAAGCACCCGGTCCTTCGAGCGGGTCGTGGCCAGCTTGTTCAGGTGAACCTGCAAGGTGAAGCGATCGAAGTCCTCGAGCGGTACGCTTTCAAACGCATCGGTCAGATCCTTCTGGATGATCAACTTCTTCACCTTGGCCGTCTCTGGCTTCCAGACTGCCTCCTTCAGCGGAAGGAACCGGTTGCGCAGGAACCAGCCAAACGTAACCGCGCCGTCGTTCATCACCCGGCCGCCGGATTTCTGCCCCGTCTGCCGCGCGATCTCCTGCTCCAATCGCTCCCGTGCCTGAAATTTCGTAAACTCCGATCTCGGGCCTAGAACGACAGGAACAACGTCAACCCTTTCTTCATTCTTGATTGGATCGAGAACTACTTTGCGGTAATAGCCGTACCACTTCTTACCGCGCAGAACAATCCAACCCTTCTGGTGCGAATTTCCCATTCATTCCTCGGTTTCTGTGGGGGAACAAGTGGGTTTCGCTATTTTACGCCCGGAGCGGGGGCGGTGGGTGACGGAGAGATGCTCCTGTTCGGCAATGAATTCCTCGACCTTGCTGGCGCGATAGCGAAGAAGACCGGCGCGTCCCGGACCGTGGCCGAAACGGATTGCCGGAAGCAATGGCAATTTTCGTGATGAGTGATCCCAAACCCAATCCAGTGATGTATTCAGTCTTTCTGCAACTTGTTGTGGTGTGAGCAGCGGGTCGCATTTTTCACTGCTCACATCTCCTACTACCTTCGGCTTCACTGTCATAGCTATGATCCACTCCTGCGACGGCATGCATCCCATCGGGCCTGCGCTGTTGCCGTTCGAGTGTTCCCACTAAATCGACTGTTAAACGATAGGCGGCCCATGCTCGCAACCTATGCACCAAAGACGAGGGCTTGCTCTACGAGCACCGGCAGCTGCCGTTTCGCTTGAACACAGCGTACACATGTTTAATGGCCGCGGCTGAGACAGCGGGCGGCAGCACAACTGCTAAATGGTCTGCAAAGCGCTCCAGACATATTTCAGTCGCGTCGATGCGATTCTGTCTGCGTCGCCTCAGGAACGCAGCTGTAAACTCATCCCATGAGTTATTCAGGGCTGTCGGCGAAACAGAAAACGCAGACGGAGGAGTGGATCTTCTCTGCCTTCGAGCGCTACCTAGCACGCGATATCCATAAGACTACTGAGCTTTTGCCGCCGGAAGCTGTAGATCGGTTTATGGAGGACCGCCGTAGTTATATCCAGCGCTACGGAGATGAGTTCCGCCGTGTCCTGCATGGCGAGGTTCAGATCTGTTACGGCGTTGACCGGATAAAGCTTCGAGAAGATCTACATAAGCTGATGACTCGTGAGTGCACAGCGCTCGACATAGTGGATTTAATGCTGCATTGCCATCCCGGAGTTGGCCATGATGCCTGCTGGACAGAAAACCTCCGTTACGAAGAAGCTTACAACTACCGATTGAAGCAGGATTTGGAACAACTCGCAGTGCAGGTGTCAGACCTCCTCAATCCTGAAGGCGGAATGCCTCATCATCTTCGAAAATTGATGCCGGAGAAGTACAAGGAGCAGGGACCGAGAATGTGGCAGTTAGTGTGCTCGTTGCCGGAAACTCTCGATTGCATGGCGGCAATGATAGAAAGTTACTCGCCCACGAAGGCAGCCGCGAAACGTAGCTACGGAGCTCGAATATTCTTAGCGTACTTCTATGTATTTCTGAAACACTTCAATTGTGGATTCCCGACCCTGAGCCGCTTGTTGAGAGTGATGAGACAAGTCTCTCGCACAATCGCGTCTAGACCAGATTGCCCGATTTGTCACTTTCCTATCGGGCGTTCGTGTTCAGCGAAACTATCGGAGGAAAAATCTAAGGGAACACCCGACGATCCGTTAAGTCAGACAGCACTTCAACGGTCCACGTGTCGCTTTTTTCAGGAAAACCCGGGTTGGAAGTCATCTATGTCTGACGACGTAACGAAATACATGTCTGTAGAATATGCTGAGCACCGTGCTCGTGGCGAAACATTCTCGGACGCATTGGAACATATCGATGAACAAGGGCCGTCACGACTGGCGAGCGAACCTGCAGACAGTGCCGCCCAATGTGATCTCGATGTATCTGCCGCCGACACGGGAGGCGAGTAGTCTTTTCTATCCCCTCTCGGGCCGTACAGACAGATTTAAGCGGAACGCCCTTTCCACTGTCTCGGAAGCATTTCACTATTCTGTTGTAGTCTCCCCTTGTCATGTCAAAGAAGAATCAGGCCGTCCGATTCGTAGAGGTGCCAGGTGAGACAGCCGACGCACCGCCGATCCATGGCATTTACGCTCAAAATCTGCGATTGATCCCGCGATTGCGCTACCCGATGGCGGAGGCCGCATGGCTATTGGCCATTAGTGAGCGCTATTTGAGGTACCGTGTTGACGCCGGCGACATCGTCCCCGTTTATGACGGTGACAAGCCTCTCTTCACCATCCAAGAACTCCAACGGTATGCAAGTCGTAGTCACCTATCAATGAAGCTGCACGCCGAAGAAGCGCACACCTAAGAAACGCACTCAATAGACCCGGGACCTGCGCCTCTGAGAGTTTGTTTTCCCGCCTCATTCCCACGCATTGTAGATGTCTGCTTAACCACGCGGTCGCTATTGAACTTACAGCTAAGCGCCCCCCAAAATCGCTACCATCTCGGCCTTTTTCATAACGAAGCGCGCCTGCCTGGAGTTATCTAGACCCGTAGCAACTCGATTCAGTTTGCCCCATCCAACCCTTCGACACTTCTGCTGCCACCACTGTGCCTGCCATTGCATTCCACCGCGCCGTGGTTTCGGTTCGCGCCGTGAGGTGCCCGGGCCGGCACAGGTTGTGCCTCTGTGACTCTCTGTTCCTTTCCTCTGGGTCTTCATCGCCCCACTTCTCCTGCACACACCTTAGATCGTCGATCGGATCATTTTCTGCACTGAACGGCACCACCCTGCACCAGTCGACACTAATGAAAGTGAACTCACTTTAACCGCGCACCTATCGGCACATGTCGGCACGAACAATGCGGTGATTTTTGAGTGATAGCGAAGAGCTCCACTTATAGGTCGTGCACGTGTTCGGCGTTAGGCTGTTTTGCAAACGAAACTATGAGTCGCATTTCGAAAGCACACCGAACCGGTAAACGGTACATGCAGCAATTATGCGTGATCGATTGCGTTCGCCCTCGCCAGGAGATGAAAGACAAAAGAAAGGAAGTCAGAGTTATGGGTAACAACAATGAAGATACAACACCAGTAAGAGACGATGTCCTGGCGCTGTATATGCTTCAGTTTTGCACCTCTACTGAACTGGAGGTCATGCGCACTTATGCAGCCCACGGCAGCAAAACCCTTTATACGACAAAAGAAATCTCAGAGGAGTTGGAGAACCGGATGGTTAAAAGCCTAGTTTCAAAAGTCAGCAAACAGATCGGGGAACTGATTTGTGCACTCAACCAAGATTGCCGGCGGCTGGAGGGGGCGCTCACAAACGACACGGTGAGCGTCGAGGATGCCGCCTTCAGATATAAGCTTTTATCTGCGCATGCGGAAAAAGCACGCCGCGGACTTAACAAGCTGAAGCGCATTGTGGCCCACGTACGCCACTTTGACCTGCAAGTCGAAGCGGAGGAGACGAGGAAGGCCTGATGGAACATCTCCATGGCCGAGCACAGTACCTCCGCGAAATCGGACTCGGTCATGGAGATCTAACTTCGGTGCCTCGGGCGTAACGCTACACGGCCAGATATCCCTGCGAACTGACGTGCCACCGAGGCGGGGCGAAGGCTTCTCGCGCACCACTCAGGTGATAACTGCGCGTCTGGGCTCCAGCGTCACCGCGTAAAGAGCTACGCAAACAAGTAACCAGGAAGTATAGGAGAAAAACGATGACTGATATTGATTGCGCCTTTGAGAAGCTTCAGCGCTCAATCGCAAAAACAAGTACCCCCAAAGATCGGCGCGTGAGGCAAGCAATGTTGGTCCTAATCGCAGCCGCACAGCAGGGCACCGACCTACCAATGCTGATCGTGCGAACTGGGCTGTCGGAGGAATTTGTAATCGGAATTGCAGACCGGATGCGCGCGGCCGGCCTGTGGACAGACGCTGGCATTGACAGTGGTGGGTGGCTGGATGGCCGAGAGTTGGATGGGTTCTGCCTTATCGATCAGGCGCTCATGTGCCTGGGTGATGAACGCAGGCTGATAAGGGCCGACGTGTGTGGTTCGGAGGAATCCAATGACCGTAGATAAGAATGAAGAAGTGATTATCTATGTGTACCACGTCGTCGATCGTGGAGGAGTCCACCGCTTCCGCACTACCAACAACCGCTTTATCGAACACCTCGGCGGCATCGGCGCCGTTGAAGAGCGCCTGGGAAACCAATTTCAGTTCGTCGAACTGGTCGGCACCTGTCCTTTCCGGATCGGAAACGATGCTGGGCAGGGTTTCGATGAAATCGCCGGCAACGATATTGCCACAAAGATCAAGACAATCGCGCACCAATATCCGGACTGTGATCCGCTCCCGCAGCCCTGGAGCGCCGCCGAGCACCGGAAGGACATTGCAAAGTCTGTCTGCGAGGCCATCGCCGGCTCATCCGATGCCCTGAACAAAGAGATCCTCAGCGATCTTGTACAGATCCAGACTACAATCGGCGCCGATATCGACGCCATAGTAGCCCTCATTCATCATGACGGCAAGCTCCTTGCCGGGCCCGTACTGCAGGATGCTCTAAAGAGAGGTTTCGCCCTTCACGATCGTGGAGTGCCTGTAGATAAAGGCTATATCAGCATTCTGCCCGATCCGGCTAGTGGTTCGCCACATTGGAAAACAATTCCGCAAGAAGAGTTGTCGATTCCGCTTATGCCCCCCGAGGAGACTCAACCTTTGGCATATCTCGTCTTGGTCAGTGACGGGCAGCTAGCCTTGGCGCTTGCAGGACGGCGTCACGATGGTCGTATCGGTTGGTCTGGTAATGGCGATCTGATCGACCACATCGCCCAGCTGCTGGCGGAGTTAGGTGTGCTGAAGCGGCACAGAACTTTTCTCGGCGGCGCTTAAAGAGCCTACCCCGCAGAACTAAACCCGAGCGGTGACGCTCCACCGGCGAATGGGTCGGCACCACCACGCCGGATGCCCGCAAGTGTGCTAAGAGAAAGTTGAACAACAAAGGTTACCTAAGCATGGAAGTGAACGAAATTACGAGACACATCACCGAGTACCTATCCACAGTGCACTCGCCCGGCACCGAAGAACTTGAACTTCAGGAAATCGAAAAGGTATCAGAAACTGACGGCGGCTTTCTTGTGGAAGCAACGGTCATCTCATACGTACGCATCGGCCCCTGCGACCTTTTGAAAGTGCCACAACCAGTCTCCTTCGTTGTCTCTGAGTCCGGCGGAAACATTTCGATCAAAACCTCCCACAACTGGCTTTCGGCATGGGACTACTACTGGCTCGGGCTCGCGGACCGGGATCTTTGCTTAGGGGAGGTGCGAGCCGACCTCGAACAAACATTAGGGCCGTGGGATGACGCTGACCCTGTACATCTGGCCGCCCTTCTCCTCGTGTTGTCGGAAGAAATTGGACCGTACACGACCCTGCTTGCTAGATTCACTGGCCAACCAGAACGCGAAATAGAAATCATTGCTGCACGGTTCCGCACTGCTCTTCTTTGGAAAGAAGGTGACGTCGACTCTGAACCTTGGCACAAGACAGGCGGCCAGGTTGCCTTGCTGATGGATGCAATGGTCGGAGCTGGCCAGCTGGAGCGCAGAATGTCGGAGCGTGGTGCTGAGTATCGCGCTGTCCGTCCTGAGGGACCGGCTGGCACGTGTCGCGAAGACGAGAGCGTGATCGCCGACAACGAAATGACCGAGACCAATTGAGCTATGACAGAGTCTGGATTTGCCGCTCACTTGATCGAAACGACTGGTCGGAGCGTGATGACATGGAGCGGATCGGTAAGGGCGAGGAGTTCGAGTGCGAGTTCAATCGACTATACGGGGGACTTTGTGGTCTTGGTTTCTGGTGCCGCAAAGACACGTTGCCAGATGGCGGGCGTCGGTGCGACCACCGGTACTTAGCCAAGGATGAGTATGGCGATATCGCGCAGGGGCGTTGCTTCGCGGCGGCGATCCTCAAAGTCCTGATCACGCCCGCCGAAACGGTGATGGCGACGGATGGCTCGCCCGAGGTCAGCTACACGTCACGACCTGATCAAGCCTACGAAGCTCAATGTGCGCCCATTGCTAGGAAGTCGCTATCCGTTCAGCAGGCACCATCGGCAATCCTGCCAAGGCCGAGTTACTCGGGACCTGCAATCCGTGCAGGGATAATGATGTGTTTCACATCGAGCAACGACCATGAACTAAAGGAGTACAAGCAGGATGAGTAACAAAGAAAAGCAACAATCGGTCGGTAGTTCGCGGGACTACCTGATGGACTACGTTGATCGAATTGAAAAGTCGGTGGGCAGCAACCGCGACACTGATGGTCTCGGCATTATCGCTATAGGTCCGTCCACCATCGGAAGTGTAGATGCGATCAACGGCGAAGACGGCAAAGAGGTTCCCGAGTTCGCGGTGACAAGACATGAACTGCAGCAGCTAGCCAGTTATTGGGCGGGAGAACGCATCGAACAGGACTTCGATTGGTCTCTCTATCAATGCACAGGCAGCAGCGAGTGGCGATGGAGCGCTTACATCAACAGGCGCCTCCATCGGCTGGCAGAAGTTCTGGGATCAGAGACCATGCGGAAGGTTTGGCACGAAGCAGTCGTGAACTTCCGCAAACACGTCAAGCTTACCGATGAAGATTGGCGGATTTTCACTGGCGGGACGGACAAGGAGCAGGAAGCATGGCGCGGCAGGGAGCTCGCACGCCTGGATGGCAGTCCCAGCGCAGCGGCTACGAAACAGACAGAAGAACCCGATTTGGATGAAGGCAAGTGACCCTTGGAGTATTCGCAATGGCAAACAAAATCTTGTTCTTAACGTGTGCAGCGAGCCGGTACGACGCCGTTTGCACGATTGACCATCTGACCACCGCTCTAGCAGGCGGAGATCCTGACTTTCGGTTTTACTGGATGCCTTTCGACCGAGACGGCAAACTGAGCCGCGAAGAGCTAATCGAGGCTGCTGTCCGCCCAATCGCTGAGCTGACCGAAGACAGCCTGGCCTACGCTGACAAACTCGTCGCCTACGACAAAATCGGTAAGTTAGTGACATACTCGCGAAGATCGTCGAAATGCGCTCCGATTCCCGCGCTTGAGTCTCTGCTCAAGGACTACGATCCGACCTGGGTCGGATCGATGTTTCTGCGTTTCGCCGACTCTCAGGGCGCTCCCCGTCCCGCAAAGAACCAGTATGTATATCTGAAGCCCAACGAAAAACTCTTTGTCATGCACAAGCTGTTGTTCCCCCACACGAGCTTTTCACATGTTGTCGAGGAGTGCACAATCCCTGCTACCGACGATGGTCTTTCGGTCAGATGGTGTGCCGGAATCGAGCCGAGTGAGGTCTGCAATTTGACGTCTGATGGCCAATCGTTGCTGGACGGATTTCAACTGGCAAACGAGGCTAAGCTCAACCCTGGCAAACAGGAGGAGGAACGATGAGTATCGACAACTTCATCTGGGTGCCCGCGGGCGTCCGCGACGACAAGAGCATCGGCTACAGAAAGTACAAATCGTGGGCAGATATGATCGCTGCCGAGAGTCCGGCTGCCAGGCCGTATTTTGTCTTCTTGGCTCACGGCGGCAATTCGCTCGTTGATGAGCAGTACTTCTTCGAGTCTGCCGATGACGCACTCTGGTTCTGGGATCACGGCTATCAACAACGACTATTCCTCGATGATCAAGACTCGCAGTTACCTTATGACCGCATGGCTCTGTGGATCGACGACCAGCAGGTCGCGTATCGCGAATACAAAGTCCTGGACGAATGCGACACGTGAAGCAACGACTTGTCAACCGGCGAACCGGTGTGACTACCGGCGCAAGGCTGTGGATCGCTATGGCCACGTCGAATGGGCGCGGTGGTTCCATCCCGGCTACAAAAATACAGCGGCAAACAAATGGGCATGCGACTGTCCTGGCTGTCGGGCCAACAGACCACGGGATGCCCATGCTTGACGGGCATGGAACCCACCGTTTGAGCGGGTTTAACCGCAATAACGCAAAGGAGAAGCAATGTTGATGAACGACGACGATCGCGAAGTAGAAAACTTGATGTGCGACGAGGTGGCACCATCACCCGCCAAGCTAACGAACGATGACGATGACGCTAAGGCCGACGTAATCCGTTACGCCGAGGAACTGGAAAGAGCCGTTCGTGAGTTTCGTGCCGCACACAACGTCCCCAAAAGCTGCTTTGTGATGATTCGGAAAAACCCGAACGGAGGTCTGCCCATTATGGAGGCTATCGCTGATCCGTTTGACGGACTTAACGCCATCTGCGAGAACAGCAAGGCGGCAGCGGCAATGCGGACGGAGTTCGAAGAAGAGGAGGGCTGGTAGTGCACTCCGAGGAGGCTCCCATTAACGATGAAGAACGGAACAAGGTGGCGGAACGAGCCGTGGAACTGACGGACTCGGACACTCCACCGGTGAGCTGTCTAGTCTGCAACGCAGCGCCCTGCAACAAGGAGGCCGAGTACTTCGGCGTCTGTCCCACCTGCCATAAGAATGATGGCTACATCAATATCGGTACGGAACAGTGGTTCATCTGCGAGGCTCATAAAGTCATGTGGTGTATCGGCTCTGACGTCTTCTCGGGCTGGATGTCCGAGACCGAAGTCGAGCAGCGTGCGCTGCGTGAAAAACTAGGCATACGCGAGTACAAGCTTCTAGAAGATGAGGTGTTGTTCCCGACCGCAGCAAAGGGGGAATCGACGGATGACAAACAGACCGAGTGTTTTGATGTAGTCGATGAGTTGGATGTAATCGAGCCACACAGGGACAACGTATATAGGAATATCGACGGGAGGGTCCCCCCATGTCGATAGAGCACTTCAGGGCAGCGTTCGCGTGCAAGAAGTTCGGGGGTAATGCGCGGCTGCTGCTCATTGCCCTGGCCAACCGCGCATCGAACGGAAAGTCCAGCAAGCTTAAGTATGGCTGGTGTAACCCTGGGATTACACAATTGATGATGGACACCGGAATTAAAAGCCGGGATACGGTCTCGGATAACCTCGCGATCCTTGCAACAGAAAAGGCCATCAAGCGTGTTCGTAGGATTAGCGGCACTACTCAGACGTTTGTGGATATCGAGATTCTCAAAAGATGGGCGTATTCAGATGAGGACAAGCGTGAATTCAAGTGCCGGGCGAAGACGACCAAGGGTAAGCCCAGTAAGGAAGGTGAGGAAGGTTTCCTGCTTCCGAATGTCGGAAAACCTCCTACATGCGAAGCAGTGAATGTTCCACCCAAGGAGGCAGGTGGTATTCCTGCTTCTGCCGCCGGAACTTCCCCGGCGAATAATCCAAAGAGGAAATACAAAGAAGACGTACAACCCTCGAGTGGCGTGGCCAACCCGCCGGACTCCGAATCCGTTGCAGACGCAGAGTCAGACTGGCATGTCAGGTCGAATGACGAACAGGCAGAATCCCTAACTTTCGAGGATGATTCTGGTGAAATCCTGTCTTTCCCAAGCCAGGTAAAACCCGCGCCTCCGGCGCGGCCTACGCCCCGTTCATCTGTTCCTGTCCCGGATGGGCCTGAGCCTGACCCACAGGAGTACGAGGATGTCGTGTACCTGTGCTCCCTGTGGTGGTCAACGCACGGAAAGCCTGCCCCCTTACCGGATACGTCCGAACCCGAGCCACACCCGTGGGGTCACCCACGGACGTGGACAGCAGCGCAACGCCGAGAGGTGTTCCTGGGAGCAATGGATGAACGTCCTGACGGATATCTGCGCACTTGGGAGCCTGAGCCCGAATGTGAGCCGGACGCAGGCGAGGAAGAGGACTCGCTGCTCGAAGAGGATTCGTTGCTCAAGGATGAAGAGCACATGCTGGCTCTCTACCTTGAACACGGCCGCTACCGATTGGAGTGGCTCCTTCGATGGCTTCCAAAATCGGACTACTGGTACTCAAGCCCAACGTCGCGGCTGACGTCGTTGTCTCAGCTTCGGCAAGCGCGTACCTGGGAGTTAGTCGTGGGCGATTGTGAGAAGTACTACGCCAAGGCACGCGAGAACGGCTCCGAAGGTCGCTGTGAGATGTACGTCAACATGTTCTTCGCAAACTCCGGCGGCGACAACGCAGACGATCTCTGCCATGAACGGCTCCATCCGATTGACCCGGCAGATGCCGCAGAGGAAGAGGCTGCGGACGCATATGACGACGAGTACGGCGTCGATGTCGGCTTCTACCCCGAACCTTCATGACTGCTGGCAGTGGAGCAGCGACCGAGTTATAGAAAGTATCTGCACAAATTACAGGCGCGCGAAGAGCCGTCTGTCCCAGAGAAGGAGTTTTATATGGAAGATGTAAACGCAATCGTTCAGGAAGTCTTAGGCCAAGCACGTGAGGTCATCCGGGCAGGAGAACACTGGTCTCCTATGGTGTTTCTCATCCACCCGGATGGCATGGAAGTTATGGAAATTACTGCCATGGGTAAGACCGGTGCGGAAAAGCAGAGAGTCGCGGACATGATTAACGACCGTATGAAGGATTGCGGTGCCACGCTCGCCATCATGGTTATGGACGTGTGGGTCGCAAAGGTTGACAAGGGCAGCCCGCGGCCACACTCGGTGCGCAATGATCCCGGACGCACCGAAGCACTTACCGCTACTTTATGGGGCCCGAAACAGCCGACCAGGATGGGTATGCAGAGCTATTCGCGCGATGCGAAGGGTAAACCCGTTTTCGGCGAGTTTTGGTGGCAAACACCGCAAGAGCGGAGCTCAAGCCGGTTTGCGGGTGACGACATCGACGCTGGCCTGGACCGGGATTCTAGCTCCGGCTCGACAGGGTTTAAACGCGATGATCGGCTGCAGTGAGCGGGATCGTGCAATCCCGTTGGAGGGGGGCGAGGCACCTGGGAGGCCGCCAATAATCCACGCACAAGACTCATATCACTCTGCCCCTATCCTGGCCAGCGCAGTAACGACCGAAAGGAACAACGCAATGAGCAAATCAAACAGGCGGCGCGTAGATTGTTATCACGAGGCTGGTCATGCCGTGATGGCATTCATTGAAGGGGTCGCCATTCAGGGACTGCGGTTGGTGCCTGATGACGAGCCGGGAAAGCACTCAGCAACCATAGTAATGGATTGCCCTGGATTGAACCCCGCGGACTGGACTCTCAACCAGGTCGCCGGCTATATGCGGATAGCTATTGCTGGACCGGAGGGGGAGAGACTGGGGCCGTACCCGGTTAGCCTCCATGAACGCGAGTATGCGAAATCGGAACAAACGCAACACCTCCTCGAAGCAATGCAATATGCCAAACAAATGGGAGGGGGCCGAGTCAAAGACACAGAAATACCGAGGCTGCTGGCAAGCCTACAGCAGGACGTTATCGCGGTATTCGATAAGTCCTGTGTTGCCCGTTGCGTGGATGCACTGGCACGCGAGCTGTTGCGGCGTGAATCAATCTCCGGAGCGGACACTCAGTCCTTTATTGCTAGCAGGATCACCGAAGAACAGCGCATAGCAGTCCGCGAAGATTGCTGCTTATCTAGCAGCCCGTAGGTTCAAGCAACGGGAAACGTCCACGTAGGCCTTCTATCGATGCTTGTATAGGCAGGAGGCAGTCAGGCGGTTGCGCCTCGAAATGCGACCTTGCAGACTTCTTGGCGGCCCTGGCCGTGAATCCAGTATTAGATATTGCGCCTCGGTATCGAGCACATTTCAGGCGACACACAGTTAGGGAGATAACATGAGCACACGTTCAATAAGTGAAATACACCAGTTGATGGCGGAGAGGTACCCTGGTGAAGAAGGAGATGAAAATCATCCGATGACGGCTGTAGGGTTGTTCTGTTATCGGCGGCAGTTCTGAGTACCACCGATATGGTGGCTTTGCAGACGTTTACCGGTTACAACCCGAACTTTATTTCTGTAATCGCTTTCAACATGGGGCACAACAAACTCTGGGAGGCAGGGCAATATCACTGCGCTTCTTATCTCCGAGGGCGCGGAATTATGACTGAGAGCGATTAAAGGCGCCGGCTTGGTGGTCAATAAACTACGACGGGCTCTATGGCACTCTGACCATCCTATCGCCTATCTCCATGAAGATGGATCGCCGCCACGATGGTTGATGCGGACTCCTGCTGTTCTGAGTATCGTGCACGGTTGGATGGAGTGCGCGTGTGTAACAAAGGCGATGGCGGGGTTACTGAATCAGGAACACTGGCGCCGGTCGGATGTAACGGAAAGAGATGCGCACTTCGACAGGCTGCATTCCCCCTGCACCGGACCGGAACACAGATTTGACGGTAGCCCAAATAGTAGGTAGCGAGACGGAAGCCTCGCGGACATGGAAGTAAAAAATGGAATTTAACCAAAACACAGAGCGGATCGAACTTCTGGCCTACTTCATCCACTCGCCGGCAGATGGTCCTCAGCTACGGACCTACGATGAAGACGATCTCCGAGCCAGGGGCGGTATGCGTTCCCTCGAGCTTGAACTCCAGTTTGGCACGTACTGGTTTAGCTTTTTGGGCCCCGTAGTCGGGGACCGTTCTGCGGAGCATGGGTGGATAATCCAGCAATCCGCATTGGCGGCGCTGTCAATGCCGGCAGCAAGCGCGATGCACCCCGGTCGTTGTCATCCGGGTTTTCGCGCCGGCGATCTTGAGCGCTGTATCTTCGATGCAATCGCAGAGGCAGTTCAGACAGAGTTGGATCGATGGAAGCAGCCGGGCGATGGAATTGTTGACGCGTACGGATTCAAAAGCATTTCAATCACCCGGGACGAGGTGTCGTCCATTGCAGGAGTCCTTCGCGCAAACAGGTCCGCACATTGTGTTCTCGAAATCCAACTTTTCAAGTACTGGTATGATCCCTCTTGGGGTTCAGGTGGCGTCCCAAGCACAGATCTGATTACCGATGAATTCGCCATTTCAATTCCCTTCAGGGTGCGATGGAGCAGCGTGGACGACCGACTGGTGACCGCCGACGTGCTCCGCTTGAATTCCTGCTGAGGCCAGGTGGGTTCTGGTCGGGGTTAAAACTTCTTGCCTGCCTTCCTGAACACCATCTTCGTTTTGACCGGCTTCCTGCGCTTCTTGACCGGTTTGGTTGGTGGCGTGGATGGACTGGCAGGCGCTATTAGGGGAATAAGTTTGCCGGCAATGGGGGAGCCGAGACCGGTACAGGCGTCCCAGCCGGGGGCGGCCGAAAAGGCGCCGTTATTGCCCTGGGTAATGTCATTGAAGTCGGATGCAGCCTTTGCAGCGTAGATAGCTGGATTGATGAAGCCGACGGATGCGACGAGCTGCTGATTGGCAACGGCTATCAGTCCGGCCCAGAGCGGAGCCACTGCACTGGTGCCGCCGATAACGAGTGTTTGGCCGTCGACGCGAACGGTGTAGCCGGTTGTCGGATCGGCATCGCCGGCGACGTCAGGGACGCCACGCCCACCTGTGCTAGTGCTCGGAGCAGGGACGTTCGATTTAGCCTGCCAGGTGGGCAGAGCGAAGACGGTACTGACACCACCGCCAGTCGCGCCCTCATTGCTGGCCGATTCGTTCCATACGGTCTCGGAGATGATGTTGGCTCCGCTGGCATCAAGCTTCGTTCCGCCGCAAGCGAGGACGTGGGGACTTGATGCCGGGAAGTCGACGTTGTTGCCGGTGCCTCCATCTGACGACCCGTTGTCGCCCGCCGCGACCGTGATGGTAATGCCGAGCGCGGCAGCGGACTGGCAAGCTGCGTCCAGCTAGACTCCGGCCCGCCCCAACTGATCGAAATGACGCTTGGCTTGTTGGTGGTGTCGTGGACGGCGGTGGTGATGGCGTCAATGAATCCTTGATCAGTGTTCGGCGCGAAGTAAACGGCAACCTTTGCGCCTGGGGCGACCGCAGCGCTGACCTCGATATCGAGCATCACCTCACCGTCGGCACTGTTGGCGTTTGACGGAGAGTTCTTCCCACCATCGACGGGTACTGCGATGATGGCCGGCGCAGCTAGGCCGAGGGTCTTAAAGTAAGCGGCGAGGTCGGCCTGTCGATAGCCGCCGCCCAGCTCGATGATGCCGATGGTCTGCCCTGCTCCGGTGGCGCTTGCGGGAAACTGGTACGCCTCCGCGACCTGCACCGGGGCATAGCTGGTGGCTTCAACGTTTGGCCGACGGATGCGGAAGTGGGGCTTGGCCTGGGGACGGTTGTCGAGCCCGAGGACCGCAACCACGGAGTCGAGGAGAGAGGCTGGCAGATGGATACCGCCCTCGCGAACACGGTACTCAACACCGTCAATCGTCTTCTGCTCGAGCACAACGCCGAAGGCCTTCTGCATGTCAGCGGCGGCGCCGGTAAGGCGAATGGTGCGTCGCGCAACCGAAGTGGGATCGGGTTCGACCTTCAAGTTGAACTCGCGAGCGAAGGAGCGGACTAGCGCGATAGCGGCGGGCTCGGCGGCGTGTTGTTTCTTATACTCGGCGCGAGTGACGCGAACTGGGCCGCTCGCCCTGCCGCCGCGGAGGTTGATCTTCAGTGGCTGCTTCCGTTTGACGATGACCGAGACTCTCAGCTTTGACCTTGGTGACGTGGGTTTCTGCTTGACTGCGGTTGGGACGGCAGCTTTCTCACTGCCGGGAAGGATGACACGGGGCTGCTCCGCAAAGCGCGGCGATTTTGCCATGACCAAACCTCACCCCTCGTCCTGGCATCGTAGTCTTTCCTTGCCATGGACGGGATAACTCTGAATGATAACGCTTACTGTCTTCCCCACCGGCTCCGATCCTCGGGGTGCGGCGTGAACCAGAAGCTTGGAGAATCCATTGACCTCACCTACTGCCGCTGTTCTCGGTGAAATAGGATTGCCAGCTCCTGTCCGCGAGCTTGCAGCCCGCTCATGGGACGTAATCGTCGCCGGCGCTGGGCACAATGGGCTGGCTTGTGCTGCCTACCTAGCCCTCGCCGGAAAGCGGGTGCTGGTGCTCGAGAGCCGGAGTCGGGTGGGTGGCGCCTGCACCATCGAAGAACCCTTTCCTGGTGTGCATATGTCTCCCTGCGCTTACCTCGCAGGGCTGCTGCATCCGCTCGTTGTTTCGGAGTTGAATCTGCCGGAGCGCGGCTTCCGGTGGACTCCGGCGGTGAATGGGCTGTTTGTTCCCTTCCTCGATGGATCGAGCATTCAGCTATGGGACAACGACGAGGCTTGCGCAGCCGAGGTAAAGAGATTCGCCCCGGGCGATGTAGATGGCTGGCGTGCCATGAATGATGTCATCCGCCGGCTCCGGGATAGGCTGCGTCCGGCGGGCGATGGCGACCTCTGGATTGGCGAGCCCCCTACACAGGAGCAGATCGAGGAGCGGCTGGGATCGGATGAAGATGCGAAGCATGTCCTGTTTGACTGGTCGATGGCCGAGTTTGTCGAGCGCTACCTTCAGGATGAACGTTTACAGGCGGCCTATTTAGGCCAGGGCGTCATTGGGACGAACGCCAGCCCCTTCGATGCCGGAACAGCTTCGATCCGGTTTCATCACTCTTCAGGCCGGCCGGGCGGGATGCCAGGGATGTGGGGCTATGTGCAGGGCGGCATGGGCATGGTCTCATTCTATTTCTGTGACGCGGCACGAGAGGCCGGTGCTGTGATTGCCACAGGAGTCCCCATCGCACAAATCATCCCGGGAGAAGGCGTGATACTGGAAGGCGGCGAGCGGATTGCCGCTCCGGTAGTGGTGTCGAATGCCGATCCTCGGCGGACGCTGAGCATGCTGGGCAACAACGCCGATGCGGGCTGGCGTGAGCGTGTAGAGAGCATTCCAATCGAGGGCTGCACGGTCAAGCTGAATGTGCTGCTGCGCGAGCTGCCGAACTTTACGGCGCGACCTGGAACGAACCAGCCGCACCACTATGGCCAGATCAATGCTCCACTAACGAAGGAAGAGTGGAAAACAGGTTTCTCCCGGGCGCAACGCGGCGAACTGCCGGGGCATCTCTGGTGCGAGCTTTATTTCCAGAGCGCACACGATGCGACGGTAGCTCCAGCCGGCCAGCATACGATGAGTGTGTTTGCGCAATATGTTCCCTATCGCTTTGCACATGGCACATGGGATGAGCGGCGCGAAGAGGTCAAGCGGCTGGCGCTGAAGTCACTGAGCCGCTTCTGTTCGAACATTGACACGGCAGTGATCGACGCTCAGGTGCTGGGGCCGCCTGATATAGAAAAGAAAGTTGGATTGACGGGCGGACATATCTTTCAGGGAGAATGCCTGCCGCATTACATGTGGTCAAAGCGGCTTCCGGTGCGGACTCCGACGCAGGGTCTCTACCTCTGCGGAGCTTGTACCCACCCAGGCGGCAGCGTCATTGGTATCAATGGCCGCAATGCGGCGATGGCGGTGTTGAAAGATTTGTGCGAAGCTTAGGTCCCGCTCGCCCATATTGAACGTCAGTCGCCCTGTGATTAGCTTCTAAGCGGCTGCGGCGCCAATGCTGTCGAGGTCTGCAAGAGTTTCCTCCGGCAATTCCAGCGTTGCAGCCTCGAGATTCTCTCGCAGATGCTTCGCCGGACGATGTGCCAGGGATCAGCAGCAGGTTCGGAGATCTCCGCAGCAGCCACGCAAGTGCAATCTGCATGGGAGTGGCTTCAAGCGACGCGGCTACTGCATTGAGCTTGGACGACTGCAGCGGGGAGAACCCTCCCAGTGGAAAGTACGGCACGTAGGCGATGCCTCCGCGGCGAGAGCGTCGATGAAGCCGTCGTCGGAGCGCTGGGCCACGTTGTAGAAGTTCTGGATGCAGACAATCTCTGTGATAGCTTGCGCATCAGCCAGCTGCTGGGGGGAGATAGCCGACCGTGTTTCCGGCTCCGGAGATCGTCCCACCGGTTGTGCTCCAGGTGAGGTTTGCGTTCGCCGAACCTGAGACGCTGGTGGTGATGCTCTGCGATGCGCCCGCCGTAAATGACGCCGTTTGCGGTGTGATCGAAACCGAGACGCTCGATGCCGCGGGCGGGTCGGTGTAGGTGTACGTGCGCGAGGTCCAGGTACCTCTCGAATTCTCTGCAGCCAGATGGGCGGCCTGCGATAATATTGCGTTATTTCTCAGAGTGCTTGTTATGGCTATTGCGACCGGAAGAACGATGCCCCCGTTGTTGAAGCATTTGGCCCAGAAGCCTCCCCTCGTCTTGTATCACTACACGTCTTTGAAGGTGTTGGAGAAGATTACTCGCAACGGAGAAATCTGGGCCAGCGACATCGAATTCCTGAACGATAGTGACGAGTACGTTCATGCGAAGGAGTTCATCAAACACGAGCTAGAGACGCGAGTGGCAAAGAATGAGAAGTTGCGGTCTATTGTGCATTCGTACGTCGGTCAAATTTACCATGAGCTTGACCATTTGGACCTGTACGTCGCGTCGTTCAGCACGGACGGAGACTCCCTTCCCCAATGGCGTGGCTATTGTCCAAATGGCCAGGGTGTGGCAATAGGCTTTCTTCCGGGGGCTCTGACATCAGGTGGACTGGATCTGGCTGAGGGAGAAAATCAATCCATAGACCGGAAACTTCTGAAATGTGTGTATACCTCGAAAGAGAAAATTAAACTGCTCGATGCGCATCTTAATCATTTCCTGAAGCTAGTCACCGAACATTTCGGGACAGACTCATTGGAGCCCGGGCGCTTCCTCGGAGATCTGACTGAGGCATGTTGCCCATTTTTCAAGAATGAGAGCTTTCGCGAGGAGATGGAGTGGAGACTATCGGTTCGATGTATGTATAGGGATGTTCCCCGACGAGAGTTTCATATAGGTCGCTCGACGGTGGTGCCGCACTTAAGAATCGACCTGAGGAAAAACCATCGCCTTGATTTTATAAAAGAACTCGTGATTGGCCCCACACCCAATAAGGGCCTCGCGTTCATGGGTGTGAAGACATTGCTTAACAGGCGGGACCTGAGCAGTGTTGCGGTGCGCAACTCAAACATCCCGTATCGTATGTGGTGAATCTCTCGCCAGCTCCGTGGCATCAACCCTGACATCTTTGCACCTACCAGAGTTCAGTTCACAGACAAGCGAAATGACTAGAACTGCGGTTTCTGACGGATGGGTAGGAGGATCGCTGTCTGGATTAGTCCTCATAAACGTTAGAACCCTATCGGGACTGCCCCGACGAGAGACGTGCGGTCGTGCGCGAATTTCCATGGTCGGGGCAGTTTCGATAGGGCCGTTTGAACTGAGCCGCTAGCGTTTGCGGCGGACGCGGTCAGGCCTATGGGTTTTGGTTTTGCTTTTGTTGGTCAGAGGGCGGTCTCGTAGCAATAGCGCATGGCAACCAAAGTAGTCGAGTCGGTTTTCGCGGGTGTAGCAGTGTCTCTGCGGGAAACGCTGGGTATGCACTTGCGAGGCGAAGTCGGCAAGTGAGCGCACGAGCCTGTGGCATGTTTGAACACACCCGTAAAGAGACGTTGCTGGAACCCCGGTGTGGCAAGGATCTGTCAGGAGCTATCAACGGTGCACCTCCGTGGAACTGGCAGTATTGAGATCGACCGGAAGAAGAGTTGACTGCTGGTCAGGCGTTCGATGATGAGCATGCGGTTGCCGCAGACAGGACAGCGCGGCTGGGTAGTAATCTGGGGATCGCTTGCGCAGGTCGCTTCACCGAGTAGAATGCGGCAGCGTGAGAGCGCATCTCCGCGCCTGCGGTTAGCGAAGAATCCGAAGTGGGGGATGCGGACCAAGCCTCTCGGCAGAACGTGGATCAGGAATCGGCGCAGAAACTCATCGGCGGAAACAGTCATGATCTTCTGCTTGCCGCCGTGGGCATCCACGATGCGAACCCCCGGCCCTTGCGAAAGCCCGCTCCGTTACCAATAGTCGCAATAATTGCGGTTGCGGTCACTGGTCCAATACCTGGTATTGCGACCAGCCCCCGGCAGGATTCATCATTGCTATTATCTGAAGGTGTGCGTTTATGCTGCAGAGATCGCTTTATCTGGCGCGAACGATATGACCCGAGGATCCGAGAGGGTGTGACCATCAGCGCTGGTCCCGAGTTCGATTGTGATTAACCGATCCTCAGGAAAAGCTGGGAAAAGCTCAAGCGAGAGGTACTCGAATAGAGGCTTTTCATGGACCGCTATGATGATCTGACGTCCGTGCTGACGGCTCAATGTCCGCATAAGCGCGGCGAGCTGCGCTATATGGACCTCATCCATGCTCTGAAATGGATCGTCGATGATCAGACAAGGAAATTTCTTCGCTACAGACAGATGCAATGCTAGGAAAAGCGTGAGCGCAGCGGTATTGAGGTTCCCAGCGCTCAACATGGCCCGAGGATTCCCACCTTTGCCTCCTGATCGATAGTGGGTCTCCAGCACCGCTTCCACGACCCCACTTTCCCTTTCCGGTAGCGTGAACGCAGGAACAAAAGACTCGGATGGTGCAAGCCGGATGAATAGATCGCGCCACAGGGCGTTAAGCGAATTATCGAAGACCTTCCGGACAATGTCACTTCTGACGTTTCGCGCAATCTTTGCGAGTTCGCGTGCCTGCTTCACCGTTCCATCAAATGCCTGCAATTCGGCAGTCAAAGCGTTGAATTGTGCTCTCGTCGCTTCGATGCTCATATCGAATTCATTTTGTCGGGTGCTTTGCTTTGACCGCTCTTGCACGTCGGCAAGGATCTGAGAGCGGGCCTCTTGCGCCGTCGAATGTTCCTTGTCCCGTTTCAGGATAAGACTTTCAAACCGATCCAGCGCGGCCTCGGTTTCTTCAGATTGAGGAATCGGGGGAAGCTCAAGAGCCTCTTCAAACTCTCTAAGACGCGCACGGAAGCCAACAGCTTGTTCATTCTTGCTCCTCAGGTCAGAGAGCGTGCGTGAGGTGCTATTTACAGCCGTTAGAAGTTGTTCGCCGGTTGTCGCCGCGGGCACCAAGCTTGAGAGGATTTGCTCACGCTCTTTGAGGTCCGCTGCGCGTAAGGAGAGAGTTGTCCGCACTTGCGGGTCAAGTTGGTTGGCCGCAAGTCCCTCTCGCCTACGTGATGCGTCGCCTTGAAGACGGATAGCATCGCTGCGTTCTCGGACGAAGGCCTGCAAGCGTCCGGCGCTTTCAACCAACGACGAAATTTTGCTGGATAGGTGTGAATGTAGTGAGTCGGTAGAAACTTCGTTGTAGTCTCGACCACATACGGGGCAGATTTGGTCGCCGACTAACGGAAGGAGGGCGGTCAATGCCTGGGTAAGCTTATCCGCATCAGAGAGATGGCCGGCAATCTGCTGGTCTAACACGGTCAATCGCGATTGCGCGCGCAGAACCTGCTCGTCTAGTGCGGCGATTTGCGCTGTCGCTTCGGTATCCTTCTTGAGAAGCTCATTGCAACGGCGAAGCTCCTTCGTGACAACTTGAAGAGCATCATGGATCGCACGCTGAGGACCGACTGTGGCAGGATCGGAGAGATCGCTAAAGAGAGCCGCGATGCTCTGAAAGGCTCTCTCGATCTGCACTCCATCGCTCTTTCGCCATGAGTCTAACTGCTCGCTCACATGGGAAGACTCTCGCTCGGCTTCGACAATCACCGTCCCAGATAATGCGCTCTTTATACCTCTCCACTGTTCTCTTGCCGCAATCAGATTTCTTCGCAGCAGGGCTATCCGCTGGAGCCCTTTAGTATTCTCATCGTCCTTCGCAACCAGCTGAATATCCGCAGCAGGCATTCTTTCGAAATACTTAATGCCCAGCGTACCCAAACTGTGCTCCAATCGCGTATGTAGAATCGCGATCTCGTCATTCAGTTTGGTGCGATCCGCCGATAGTTTCTGCAAGCGTAACTCAAGAACGGGCAGCTGATCCAAAGCGCTCCGATAAGCAGGCAGAGCATTCTTCAATCGAGCGACATGCCCAGCATCATGCAGTCCTTCTACTAAAGCATCAAGGTGATCAAGGCCCAGAAGATCCTTGACGAATTTCGTCAGGGCGGAGTCCCCATCTGTCGATTCCTTCCCTTGGTACAGCTCCAAGAGCCTAGTCATCGTTGCTTGAGCCAGATAGCATCGTTCGCTGAAGAATGAAGAATCGGCCTGTGTCAGCAGTGGGTTGCCTGTGACTTGACCATCTCGAATGGTCAGCTCACGCGATTCTTGCCCATGACCCCTTTCAATCGTTACGGCTACCTTAGCTTCACCGGCCTCTTTATGAACGAGATAAGAAAGGTATTTACTGTCAGAGCGGCTTAGCGAATCTATGCCACCCGTTAGGGCGAGCTCGATGGCAGAGAGCAGGCTTGTCTTGCCGATGCCGTTGTGTCCATGAATGAGGACGACTGAAGCATCTAGCGGAACACTGACAGTTCCGCGAATACTCCGGAAATCAGTAAGAGAAAGCGACCTCAATAGAGGAGGCATAGTTAGTTCTCCTCTCTTTGTGACGGTATTTTTTCGAGCAGAAGCTTATGAAGTCCCGTCTTGACGGACTCAGATCCGCGCGGAGCCGATGAGATGAGCTCAGCTACCTCGGAGTCGACCTCGACGGATTCAACGCGCACTTGACCGAGAGGGTCAACCACGTAGGTGGAAACCAGAGGAATTTTGAGCGGCATCAGGATTGCCAGTGAGTTTCGGACAGCAGTATCTGCGTCCTCGGCCTTTCCTGCGGTGATCGGAAGGACGCGGCAGACTCTGGACATTGCCTCTAGAACATCGCGGTTCGGCTTAGGTCCGGCAAGAACAAGCGTGAGTGGCCGCTTTGATCTCACGATATCGAGCGTGCGAGCGACACTCTCCACTCGCTGGAGGAGTTGCTTCGGCTCATCGAATGCAAGATCCGCAACAAGGACGAGATCCAGTGACCTCTCGTCTCCCATAAAAACCGCTGGAAACTCAAACTCCAAGCCTGCAATCTGGAACGGAGATACGCGCCGGTAACCGACACCTTCGAGGACGGCCACGATACGATCCGTCGGCGTCAGGATCATACTCCGACCTCACGCCGAAACCGCTGCACAAGGTCATCCGAGGTCTTTGTATCAGCGATAAGGCCTGAGATGCTAACCTCCCTGAGCCCTGATTTGCCGGTTCTTCCGGGTGCGCTTCTGGGTGATCTGGTCTGCGGCTGAATGATCTCGAGGCTGTGGATCAGTATCGTATCGGCGGAATCATTCACGAAGCCATTATTTCTCAGTCTAAGCGCGGCATTCCCATTTGCTGCGAAGAAAACTTTGCCGTGCGCCACTGGGCTTTCGATCTCCAGCACTCCCGCGCCAAACGCCGTGCTATCCGTAATATTTACATTAACCACACCGCTCTTAGCCAAAAGGCCGAGCACGGCGACGGCAACCGCGGCTTCGGATAGTCCAGATGTTTGCACGGCGAAGTCTGCGTCGAGTTCTTGGACAGAACTCGAGGTAATTGGAAGGTAGCGGGTCGGTAGGGTAGGAACTTGCCCTGTTCTAAACAACCCCATTGTTCTGCCGACCTTCTCGATGAATGACAGGATAAATTTGAAACGGTCAGCGTCTGCCCCCTCGCCTATTTTGTCCCGAAGAGCCGCGATACCTTCCTTTAGCTTTTTCCGTTCTCCATCGTCATGAGTAGCCGACAAAACTCGCTCGAGCAGAGTATTCAGTTTTGTTGCCAGCACATGGAGGACGAGGGCCAGCAAGAGAGGTTTGCCGAATGCAGGAAAGGTGGCTGAGGACTCGATCGCTTCACGACCTGCCCCAGTGTATGCGTCCCGATAAACATTTTCCAGCAACGCCGACTGATCGACGCCTACTTCACTGGTGGAGAATACGAGACTTGGACGTTCACCCGGCCAAGGCCACCGAACAGTACTCTCAGCCTCGGAGAAAATACTTTGGATGTTGGCATCTTGCCCAGAGAGGCCAATCATCAAGGTGGGCTTACTGGCGATAAGGGAGACCAGACGATTGGCCATCGCGGGGTAATCCTGGATCCAACGATTGATCTGGGAGACACGCGCGGTCAAGTAAGGGCGGTATCGGGGCTGATCGGCAGCGGCTTTGACGGCGCATCCGTGGAACTTAAAGAGATGAGCTTTGCCCGGTTGCTGTTGTAACTCGTCCGGCCTGACGCAAACTACCAGCATTGTGGCTTTGTCTGCAAGGATATTGGTAGCCTTTTCAATCAATCCATCCCAGTTGGCGGAGGCAATGTCAGAAGTGAGTCCCTCCATCACGAGGATGGCTATGCAGAAATGCTCCACATCGGGTTCGATGCTCGGGTCTGCAAAGGTGCGGACAATATCAATTGCTTCCCAAAGAAGATAGTCCGGATCCTCGCCATGGACTCGAATCTGAAGCAGACGTGAATACTGATTGACGAGTCGTCGCGTGATCGCTTCCGCATCGGGCCACAGCGAAAAGGGCCGGCTGAGATCAATCCTTGTTCTCTCATCCGCAGTTAGGGATGCGAGGTTCAGGATCGCTTCGAGTGCGATCGTGAACTTGCACGTTGGGTGCCCGGGAACAACCCGCGTGCGCAGATGCTCGATCACACGAGAGATAACATTCGACAAGCCATCGACTCGTCCAAAGGAGATTCCAGAGCCCAGCCACAGAGCGTAGCGATTTTCTGCGACTCCCTGAGCTAGCCTAGAAAATGACCCGTCGAGCAGCGACAGAGTCTGAGGGACAGAAATAGTGGCCGCGGTTGACAAACGTTCGAGTCCTTGGAAACCAAAGCAAGTATTGCGAGCTGTTCGCGGAGGTATATTCTCCGAATGGAACTCGTTCGAACAACAATGCGAAGCAACAGGTAGAGTGTAGGAGATGAAAAGGAGAAAATCAATGATAGATCTGGAGCGCAATTAGCAACGAACCACGCAGCAGGCCTATCAGCCGGCACCATCAATGCCTGCGTCGATGTGCGCAACATCATCAGAATGTCAAAACGTCCAAAACCTTTTCAGAGAAATCCTGCAAACGCCGCTCGATCCTTCGACGCGGCCCCAGGTCACAATCTGGGAGGCCAACCCGTTTGCCGGTGCCATAAAAAGCGGGAAGATAGATTCCAAGCTTCTGAGTGTTTCCGGAATCATTGTGTAGTTCCCGGTATTGTTGTTTGTAAACACAGCAGCGGAAAGCGCTGAGCACCTTTTGGACTGCTGCGTGAAGATACTGCAGAGGTGCCGCGTTGTACTGGGGCTACATGTTGAACAGACTCGGAGCCATCGCTTGAGTCTTGCGTTCGAGTCGCAAACGCCGATGCTCAAACTGGAGCTTGCTTGTGCGGTATTGGTCGACCGTGATCATTGCCAACTGATGGGCGCGACGTAGCTGCGCGAGTGCTTCGCGGGTAATCGCCAGGGCCAGATGCACGTTGCGGGCTTCGTGTTCGTAATAGATCGCTAGTTGCTCATAGGCTTCGTATCCCTCGCGGGAGTTGCCGAGCATGCTCTCCCAGAGTTCGCGAGCGCGGTCGAAATCGCGGTCGCGCTTCGCCAATTGCGCCAGGGATGCGCGTGCAGCACGATCTGTCTCTGCGGGAAGTGCAGCGCCGATCGACTTCTCGTAGGTTATTCGTGCGCGTTCAGCCTGCCCACGCCGCTCGCAGATACGAGATAGCCCGTAAAGTTCAAGCCCATCTTCGAGGGGCGTCTCTTGATCGCCAAAGATCGACGAGATCCGACCTGCGAGTCCAGCAAGACCTCGCAGATCCATCTGGTTGTGCAGAAAAATGGGAACCAGCGGTTCCGCATTCCCCCCGCGTACGAATTCCAGAAAGATTCTGGGGATATCGCCCGAGCTCATATCCTCGCCGCGATCCCACCCCAGAACATGGCGTTCGAGCTGCGACAGTTTCACCGATCCAAGTCGCAGGCGCCAAAGATTCCGTGCCGGGTGAAGGAAGTCCAGATGAGCGCGCACGGGAGGCGGAGCAATGGCACGAGTCATGCGGAAGCGGGTTTCAAGCAGTGGCCAGTCAAACGACTTGCCATTGAAGGTCACGAGCACCGGTCGCTGTTTCAACCGGTCTGAAACTGCCGCGAGCATGGAAAGCTCTTCGCTGTATTCGCGCATGAACAACTGCTCGATCTTTAGCTCATTGCCTTCCCACCACGCCAAACCGATCAGAAATGGATAGGTTCCTGTTCCACCGGAGAGTCCAGTCGTCTCGGTATCGAGGAAAAGCCACTGCTTAGGATCGGCGACTTCCTCTGGAGCGTTTGGCATCAGCAGGTGGAGCGCGCTGGGATCGGGGTTGCATGGAGCGTACTCGCCATGATTCGAAGCCAATGATAAGTGTTCGCCATGTTCGTTGCGACAAACGGTCGCGCCGAGCAGTGTCGCGAGGCTGTCGGATACCACCGCTTCGGAAGGGCGATCCGGTACTTCGTCCGCCTGATTTCCAGTGACGTCAGCCTCTATCTTCGTTTGACGCAGACCCGCCGGGCTCTGCAGCGCCTTCAATCGCGAATAACGATCAGCTGCGATGCGATTCACATTGCCTGGAATACTGCTCATTCTTGATCACTGCTTGCCGGTAGTTTTGAGGAACAAAGCTGCGCAAGGATTGCCAGCGCGACTTCCTTCGCCCGCTCGCTTTTTTCACCTGCCGGCCCGACGCAGGAAGGGCATCCGTTCTCGCAAGGACAGGCCGCAATCAACTCCCGAGTTTGAGCAAGGAGCACATCGTAGGCATGGTATAGAGGCTCGCTGAATCCGATTCCCCCGGGATATGCGTCGTACACATAAAGGTTGGGCTCGAAGAATTCCTTCTCAACTCCAGAGGCCGAGAACTCTCGCCATTCCACCTCGGAACCTGTACCAGCCATCCGCTCTCCAACTGCCGTGCCGAGGTCAGCCCGGTCGCACATCAACAGCAGCGTTGCCATGGATGCCAGCGCGTGGAGCAGGCCGAAAATTCCGCTCTGTCGATCCGACAGCGGGAAGGGCAAACTCTGCAGTAGTGCACGATTGAGCGTCACCCAGAACGAAGTCGTGTGCATTTCGTTCTCGGGTAGCTCGAGCTTGCCCGCACCGATATTTTCATTGGTAAAGAACTTAATCTTTTTGAAGCCGACCACCTGCGAGCGTACAAGCACGTCGCCATGCGCATGAGCGGCCGGACCGGAGCTGGCAAGCTCTTCGGCTATTTCAAGAACGCGCACTTGGGTGTAGCGGATGGCGTCGGTGTAGTAGTCGACGTTGACGCGCTTCACATAAGCTTTGCGGTGATCGAAATCCAGGCGCTCCACATGGTACTGCTGTCCCTGGTGGATGTAGATCGCCTTCTCATGTACGGTAGTCAGCGCGGAGGTGAAATCGACTTCGCCAATGACCTCGGGCTTCCCGGCATCGCCCCCGGTGATGTCGATGATGATGAAGTTGTCCGACGTCACGGAACGCAAGCTGATTGTATCGGCCGGATAACTCTCTTGTACCCAGTGCCAATGGCTTCCGCTCTTGTGCAGAAATCCAGCCTCGGCAAGCCGCTCGCACAGATCCGGCAAATCCACACAGCCAAATTTCTCACCCGGTGAGAGCGGCAACTCGAACGCAGCACACTTTAGGTGGTTCACCAGAATCTCAAGGTTGTCGGGCTGAATGTGTCCGTGCTCCGGCGAGCTGCCAAAGAAGTAGTCCGGATGCTGCACAATGAACTGATCGAGCGGCGCGGAAGACGCGACAAATACTGCACACGACGTGCCGCTGCGGCGGCCCGCGCGTCCGGCACGCTGCCAGGTTGAGGCAATCGATCCCGCGTAACCGGCCATCACGCAGGCATCGAGCGAGCCGATGTCGATTCCCAACTCCAGCGCGCTGGTTGTGACGACCCCGCGAATGCGCCCTTCCCGCAATCCATGTTCGATATCACGTCGTTCCCTTGGCAGGTAGCCACCGCGGTAGCCGCGGACCGGTTCGGCTTGCCCGGGTTTGGGTTGGTTTCTCTGCTGCAAGTAAGTGAGGATCACCTCGGTCTGCAGCCGGCTGTTGGCAAATACGATGGTCTGAAGCTTGCGCGCCAAGAGTTCGTTGGTCAACCGGGTCGCTTCTTTGACGTAGCTGCGGCGGATACCGAGGTTGCGGTCGATCATCGGCGGGTTGTAGAAAACGAAAAGCTTCTCGCCGGATGGGGCACCGTTTTCCTCGACAACCTCGATCTCCTGCTCGATCAACTGCAAAGCCAACTCACCCGGATTTGCAATCGTCGCCGTGCAGCAGATGAACTGAGGATTCGAGCCGTAGAAGCGTGCAATACGCTGCAGCCGCCGCAGCACGTTGGCGAGATGGCTGCCAAAGACTCCCCGATAGGTATGCAATTCATCGATGACAATGTAGCGCAGGTTTTCGAACAACCGCATCCATTTGGTGTGGTGCGGCAGGATGCCGGCGTGCAGCATATCCGGATTGGTCAGCACGATGTGCCCACGCTCGCGGATCGCCTTGCGCGCATCGCTCGGGGTGTCGCCGTCGTAGGTGAAGACACCGAAGCGGTCATCGAGCCGGGTGCCCAGATCGTGTAGCTCCGCCAATTGGTCCTGGGCGAGGGCTTTCGTCGGAAACAAATACAAGGCGCGGGTATCTGGATTCTCCAGTACCTCATTCAGCACCGGAAGGTTGTAGCAGAGAGTCTTTCCCGAAGCCGTCGGTGTAACTACGACCACGTTCTTGCCGTCGTGCACAAGCTCGCCTGTGGCGGCCTGATGCGAATAGAGCTCCGCGATCCCTTTCGCGCGGTAAGCATCGCGCAGTTCTGGTCGGACCCACTCCGGCAGAGGGCGGAACGTTGCCTCGCGAGCGGGAATCTGGCGCACGCATGTTAGCACCTCATCCGCGCGGTTGCGAGCAGCCAGGGTTCCGAGAATCTGACGAACGATATCAAGAGTTGTGCTGGCTCGTGGTGCCAGGGCTTCGCGGGAAGACGCCATGCAAGCTACTCCGGGGAACAGGCTTCGCCTTTTATTCGCTTTCAGCCTAGCACCTGCATGCAAGCCATGCAATATCTGTGATGGTTGTCTGGTTTGGCTCCGGGGCGGAGACTGGATAGGAGTTAGTGCGGACGGAAAGTTGATCAACGATGCCCAAGCAAAGCGCAGGTTTACTTATGTATCGAAGGCTCGACTCAATCATTGAAGTCTTTTTGGTTCACCCAGGCGGTCCGTTCTGGGCGAAGAAGGACGATGGCGCCTGGTCCATACCGAAGGGCGAGTATGAGGAAGGTGAAGACGCCCTGGAGGCCGCCCGGCGTGAGTTCCATGAAGAGACAGGATTCACAGCCCAAGGGGTATTCCTTGAACTGGGCGAGATCAAACAGTCAGGCGGAAAGACCGTCATCGCATGGGCCTTCGAGGGAGACTGCGATCCCCAGCACCTGAAGAACAATCTGTGCCAGATCGAATGGCCACCACGGTCGAAGCGTCTAATTGAAATCCACGAGGTTGATCGCGGTGCCTGGTTCTCGGTGCCGGAAGCACGAAAGCGCATTCTCAAGAGCCAGCAGCTGTTGCTGGAAATCTTGTGCACGAACCTGCATCAAAGTGGGCAACACATTTCAGAGTGACTTGCTTGCCGAAGTACATTTCACCGACCTCATCCCTTTAGCTCTGCCGAGCATCCATCGAGGGTGAACATTTTCGGTTCCGATATTCAGGTTTCAAGCACAACTTTCGAAAGCGACCGGCACTATCTGTTAAACATGGGCATGAGCCCTCCGTGACTGACCACAAGAAGCGTTAACCGCGGCTTTCAGTTCATCCGAGTCACATTGCTATAGGCGCCGAATCGAATCCAGGTATACGCGATTTTTTGCTGATAATGTTCCACGGGAGTACCATTCTCGTCGCAGATTGCGGCAGGATTAATCCGATGGGTGACAACAGCCTAATTGGAAGCGGCGGGAGCCAAATATGAGTTCATTTGAAGACAAAATGCGAGAGGTAACTGAGTGGTTTGCGAGCCCGCGATTCAAGGGGATTATTCGTCTGTACTCACCTCGTCAGGTGGTTGAACAAAGAGGCACCATTGCCGCCGACTACCCGGTAGCGTGCACAGCCGCTGAGGGCTTTTACGCCCGGCTCAGAGAGATGTTTCAGGCCGGCAAGTCGATCACGACCTTCGGTCCTTACTCACCTGGACAGGCCGTTACCATCAAAAGACTTGGAATCGAAGGCATCTACCTGGGCGGTTGGGCGACTTCAGCCAAGGGAGGCGTCACCGAGGATCCCGGCGCCGACCTCGCCAGCTATCCGCTCAGTCAGGTTCCAGACGAGGCTGCGTCGATCGTGCGCGCTTTGCTGGCCGCCGACAAGAATCAGCTATTTCTTCGTTCCCGCATGAAACCAGAACAGCGAGAGGCCATCCCCGAAGTCGACTATCGGCCATTCATTATCGCGGACGCCGATACCGGCCACGGAGGAGACGCTCACGTCAGGAATCTGATCCGCCGGTTCGTGGAAGTCGGCGTGCCTGGGTACCACATCGAGGACCAGAAACCGGGCGTAAAAAAGTGCGGTCACCAGGGCGGCAAGGTGCTCGTATCGGAGAACGAACAGATCCAGCGCCTCAATGCCGCGCGATTCCAACTCGACATTATGAGTGTGCCCGGAATTATCGTGGCGCGCACCGACGCTGAAGCAGCGAACCTCCTGGATGGATGTGCGGACGAGCGCGACCAGCCCTTCATTCTGGGTGTCACCAACCTGGGGGTACCCAGCTACAAGGCCATATTCCTTACTCTCCAGAAAAAGTTCTACGAAGCCGGAGTCGATGAGGTGAGGGGCCACATGATGTTCGCCATGTCGGACTCCGAATACGCCGCCGCTACTTCATGGCTCGAAACCACCGGACTGCTGCCGCTGATTGAGGAGTACGCCGAAGCGTACAGGCAGAGTTCAGGTGGGCTTGTGGATAGCATGCTCGATAAGGTCATCCCGCGTTTTCTGGACGCATGGCAGGAAGCGGCAGAGCTTAAGACCTACCGACAGGCCGTTGCTGATGTCATTGCGTTCCGTGTCAGCCAAGGTGAGTCATTTGACTTGGGCACCAATGAATGGCTTGCCTTCTCCAAGCGTGCGTCGTGGTATGCCGCCCGCGAAAAAGCGAGGTTGCTGGAAATCGACGTAACCTGGGACTGCGAGCTTGCCAAGACGCCTGAGGGTTATTACCAGGTCCAGGGAGGTCTGGATTATGCCATCGCCAAGTCTCTCGCTGCGGCGCCGTTCGCCGACATTTTGTGGATGGAAACCGCCACAGCGAATCTTGAAGAGGCGAAAGCGTTCGCAGACGCGATTCACGCTGAATTTTCCGACAAGATGCTCGCATATAATTTGTCACCTTCGTTCAACTGGGACACCACCGGCATGAGCGACGAACAGATGAATCGGTTTCCCGAAGAACTGGGCAAGCTTGGCTTCGTATTCAACTTCGTTACTTATGGCGGACACCAGATCGATGGCGTCGCCGCCGAAGAATTCGCTACGGCGCTGCAGCAGGATGGTATGTTGTCGCTGGCCCGTTTGCAGAGAAAGCTTAGGCTGCTCGAATCGCCCTACCGGACCCCGCAGACACTGGTCGGCGGGCCACGGCTGGATGCCGCGCTGATGGCCTCCTCCGGGCGCACCGCAACCACCAAGGCCATGGGCAAGGGGTCGACCCAGCACCAGCACTTGGTGCAGACCGAAGTTCCTCCCAGGGTCCTGGAAGATTGGCTGCAAATTTGGGCGGAGCATAACGGTTTGCCGCCCTTGTTCCGTGCGCAGTTGCGTCCAGTCGCGGCAGGTTCGGACTTTCTGGAACTTAACCTGTGGAACGATTCAAAGGAGCGGGTAGGCAACGTCATCTTCGCCGACGTTCAAGATCGACATGGTCACAAGATCATTTCGATACGTGATATGAACACCTTCGATCCTTCCCTGCGAAAGAAACGGATGATGACTCTGGCACACCTCTTCCTGCTCCACCGCTATAAGGCGGGATGGGTGCACTACATGAGTCCAACCGACGACAACCGGCACCAGGCTGAGAAAATGCAGAGGTTGGGGATCTTTAGCAAACTCGATAACGAGGCCGGCCTCATCATTGTCGCCAGCGTCGACACAGGCCGTATCGGTGAGTTGCTCAACCCGGACCGGGTTGCCTTGCGCAAATTGATCACCAAGGCAGGGTAGAAGCTGGTCTCTTCTGGACTGGCGCAGCTGGCGTCGATTGGCCGCGCTGAACCCGGCCAGTGTGAAAAGCGAGCACGCTGCCCGAGACCTTGGCCGACTGTAGTCGCAGTGCGGCATTCTAGTAGAATCACAGTTTGTGCAAGATGAGGATCAAAGATGGCAAATCGATACGGCGAAGCAGCAATCATGGCGACCCAGCAGGTGCCTTCCGGCGATATCAGTCCAATGGCTCGATGGGAGAGCGCGATGGAGAAGCTGTATCCCACCAGCGCGGCGGCACAAAAGAAGGGCTGTCCTCGTGGAGCTTATCTAGGTCTCTGCGAAGAGGGCTTGGTTAAGGGCATCCCCGCAGGTCGCTATACAACGTCGAGGGACAACAAGGCGTATGCGGTCCGTGCCGTGGCATTGCTAACTGAAGGAACTCAGCTCCGGTCCACAAGTGCACTGTGGCGGGCCGTCACGAATGGAGCGGAGAAGGCGCACAATAGCCAAATGGATATCGTCCTGGCGCTCTGGAACAACGACCTGATCGTTGGCAAACCCTAACCCGAGCATTCGTGGGTATGTGACGGAAAGTGACAGCGTGAATGTGATCTCCACTAATTCCTTCTACCTA